>Ga0268360_1000160_pt1 | contig 139454 bp, 127 predicted proteins | sample BioMet11_FD_192465 | JGI IMG/M metagenome (GOLD analysis project Ga0268360, IMG submission 192465) | Sewage microbial communities from Oakland, California, United States - Biofuel 11 (Illumina Assembly) | ecosystem: Engineered > Wastewater > Sewage > Unclassified | place: USA: California... | reverse complement strand
AGCCCTTTAGGGCTGGTAGAAAAGATGGTGCGGTTGGCGGATTATTTCAGCGCGTCTTGAGACGCTGCAGGTAATGGGCCCTTCTAGGGCCTAAAACAAACCACCGGCTGAGCCGGTGGTTATGATTTCCAAATGAAGACCACGCTGTGTCCGGCGATGACACAGCGTGTACATTATATTCCGAAAGGAGACACCCGGGAGGAGGCATCTGGACATGCCGGCTCCACGCCTGCGGGCCGTTTTCCGCGCTGCGAATTATGTATCCTGCGGGCTGGATATCGGGCCTGCAGACCTCATCTAATCGCAGAATAGGGTATACAAACGGCCGTGATCAGTGAAAATGTATGCCCCATCGGCCGGATATCATTACTGCAGACCTCATCTAATCGCGGAATAGGGTATACATACGGCCGTGATCAGTGAAAATGTATGCTCTATTGGCCGGATATCGGGCCTGCAGACCTCATCTAATCGCAGGATAGGGTATACGAACGGACGAGATCAGTGAAAAAATATACCCCATCGGCCGGATATCGGGCCTGCAGACCTCATCTAATCGCGGAATAGGGTATACAAACAGCCGTGATCAGTGAAAATGTATGCCCCATCGGCCGGATATCATTACTGCAGACTTCATCTAATCACGGAATAGGGTATACAAACGCCGCGTGGCTGCACGGCTGAAGGCCGGAAGTTATGATGCGCAGTCGGAAACTATGGCGCGCAGGCGGAGACTATTGCCCGTGGCTACGCGGCTGGAGGCCGGAAACTATGGCGCGCAGGCGGAGACTATGGCCCGTGACTGCACGGCTGAAGGCCTGAAACTATGATGCGCAGTCGGAAACTATGGCGCGCAGGCGGAGACTATGGCCCGTGGCTGCACGGCTGAAGGCCGGAAGTTATGATGCGCAGTCGGAAACTATGGCGCGCAGGCGGAGACTATTGCCCGTGGCTACGCGGCTGGAGGCCGGAAACTATGGCGCGCAGGCGGAGACTATGGCCCGTGACTGCACGGCTGAAGGCCTGAAACTATGATGCGCAGTCGGAAACTATGGCGCGTAGGCGGAGACTATTGCCGCGCGACTGCGCGGCTGAAGGCGGAAGCTATGGCCGCGGCCGGTTTTTGAAAATTGAGGTTCTGTCACTTAAGGGGTGTTTACATTGAGATTAGAGCGCGGTGAGTGTATAATAAAAGCTTAGGAGGAATCAAATCATGGGGCCAAGAATATCGGTTATTATACCGGCATATAATGAAGAAAAAAGTATAGCGAAAATGCTCGGGTCTGTGAAGGCGCAGGTGTTTGAGGATTTTGAAGCTATTGTAATAAATGACGGATCGACGGATGGGACGCAGAAGGTCATAGACCGCATCTGCGCGGAGGACGACAGGTTCAGATGCATTGAACAGGATAACCGCGGAACGGGTGCGGCGAGAAACGCCGGCATCGAGGAGGCCGCGGGAGAATACGTTGTGTTTTTCGATGCGGGCGACTATGCGTATCCTAATGCGCTCGAGAGCATGTACGCGGCGGTCAGGAATGTCATGGCGGACATTGCGATCGCGCATATAGAGGACGCGTTCGACAGCGATGTGTACGGATCGCAGGCGTCGTTCGAGCTCTCGCAGAAAAAGGAGATCGACAGGTACGATAAAAATATTCTGCTGACTCCTGAACCGAACAATAAGATATTCCGCCGCAGGGTCATCATCCAGAACGGCATCAGTTTCGACAATACGGAAAACGCGGAAGATGCGGATTTCCTGCTCGACTTCCTGGACGCGGCAGACCGCATAACCGGCTGCGATGATCTGGTGTACAGAAGAAATCACCGGTCGAAGGCGGGACAGGCGTCGGCGACGAGCCTGATCAGCAGGGGCAACCTCGAGCGGATAAAAGAAATGAACGTGAATCTGGCAGCCCGCCTCGACGCGAGGATACAGACCGAGGAGGACCGGCTGGCAGAGAGCGCCGGCAGGGATTCGATGGAGTTCAGAGAAGAGCAGATGAAGCATGAAATATACCGCTCGGCTCTTTTCAAACGGTTCACGGAAATAATCCTGGATAATTACTACAGATCAGTATGGATGATAGACGATGATGTTGTTGCGGAAACGGCGGAGATGTTCGGCGCGTATAAGCAGCAGATGTTCCCTGCGGACTGGAAGGATCTCTGCGCGGAGAACAGGGATCTGCGCATTGCCAAAGGCACGCTGATGACGCGGGCTGAACTGGCCGAAGATCCGCTGCTGACAGTAGTCATTTCCGATATGCTGCCGGCGAAAGACGCGGCGGCTGTAGTCGATGCGTATTACAGGCAGAAACTGCCGGCCTTTGAGATGCGCGCGGCGGAAAAATTCCGCGGTCTGCTGGAAGAGCGTTACGGCACGCTGCCGAATTTCGGATTTATCGATTCGTCGGCCGGGATAAAGAAGTTCAAAACGTCCGCGCTGAAGAATGCCGCGGGAAGATACATCATCTTCGTCGACGAGGGGATCGTTCCTTCGCGCCGTATAATAAAGCACATGTTCGACAGACTCGAAAAAACAGACGATGTGTATATTACTGCGAGGATCGACGGGATCAGAGCGCACGAGACGGTGTTCATCAACGAGTTCAGAGTCGTAAAAAACAGAACGCATTACAACAAGCTCGACTGGATGTGGGGCAATAAGATGTTCCGCGTGAAGACGCTGAGGACCAAGAAAGTTCTGTTCAGCGACGACCCTGTCAGGGATATGGACAGGCTGTACAACAACTCGAAATATCAGAAGAGCACGCACTGCGGGTTCGTGTCGACACTGACCCAGTCCGACGTGCTTGCGAATGTAAAGAGCATTACCGTGAAAGCGGGGTATCCGTGCAAGCTGTGGTCGGAGGCGCGCAGACTGGCGCTGATCGAAAAATGGAATACCCCGGTCATTACTGCGGGCCAGAAAATAAAGAGGAAACGTCTGAAATACATGAGGCAGGGATATAAATTCCTCTCCCTCAAAGTGGCGTTCCCTTACGAATATAAGAAATATTCCCGGAAGCCGCTGGAGGACAAAGTCATTTTTGTCGAGCCGAGGCTGAAGAGCATAAGCAACAGCATGCAGCCGCTGCACCAGGCGTTTGAAGAGCGCGGAGATATAGTTATCAAAGATCATTACCTCGCGCATGAATTCGGGCGCTACAGAGAGCAGTACAAGAGGACGATGGCGTTCATGCGGGATCTCGCGACGGCGAAATATCTGATCATGGCCGAGGCGAACAGCACGCTGGGCGGGTTCGAAGTCAGAGAAGGCACGAAGGTCGTGCAGGTATGGCACGGCTGCGGCGCGTTCAAGAAGTTCGGGTTCGGAACGGCGGATCTTCTGTTCGGCGGAGACAGGAAAGAGCAGGAGAAATATCCGATGTATGCGAACTACGATCTCGTGACCGTCAGCAGTCCGGAAGTCGTCTGGGCGTATGAGGATGCAATGGGCATCAGCCACGAGTCGGGGATCGTGCAGCCGCTGGGAAGCAGCAGGACAGACACGTTCTATGACGAGGAATACAAAAGACAGGCGCGGGAGAAATTCGATGCGCTCATCCCGGAGAGGAACGGCAGAAAAGTAATACTTTACGCGCCGACATTCCGCGGCAGAGTCACCAGGGCGCAGGCGCCTGATCAGCTCGACATAGCCGAGTTCGCGGAGAAATTCCGCGATGAATATATACTGGTAATAAAACACCATCCGATAGTGCGCGAGCTTCCGGATATTCCGGCTTCCTGTCAGGATTTCGCTTTCGATCTCACGCGTGGAAGCATGGATATCAACGAACTGCTGACAGTCGCGGATATCTGCATTTCCGACTATTCGTCGCTGGTGTTCGAATACTCCCTGATGGAGAGACCGATGATCTTCTTCGCCTATGACCTCGAGGATTACAACGACTGGCGCGGGTTCTACTATGACTACGACCAGCTGACACCGGGACCGGTGTTCAGGACGAACGATGAAATGATAGACTATATCGAACATATAGGTGAAAGATTTGACATTACAGTTGTGCAGGATTTCCGGCAGAAATTCATGTCGGCGTGCGACGGCCATGCGACGGAGCGCGTGCTTGATTTCCTGTTTGATGAAAACGGAGGAAACAATGATTGATCTGGTGAAAAAACGCGTAAAAGGGATACTGACGGCAGGTTCGTTTTTTGCGGTCAACAGAGCGATGATACCGTTCACGAAAGTAGACCCTAAAAAAGTGCTTTTCGCTTCTGATGTCAGAAAAGAGATCGGCGGAAACATGAAATTCGTTTATGACTGGCTGCCGAAGGACAAGTACAGGATCGTGACAGACTTCAAGGCGGACCGCCGGATAAAGAGGACGCTGAAGCAGGACCTGACGCTGGTCTACAACATGACCACCTGCCATTACATGCTGCTCGAGGATTACTTCAGATACACTTCATACATGAAAGTGAGGAAGGGGCAGGAAATCGTCCAGCTGTGGCACGGAGCCGGCGCGTACAAGAAGTTCGGATTCAGCAGAGCGAACGGCGATGAGGGCATAAAGATCCACAAGGGCTACAGAAAATACGCCAAGGCGATCGTCAGCGCCGAGCCGATCAGGAAGTGCTATGCCGAAGCTTTCGACATTGCGCTGCAGAAGGTGCAGGCGACGGGCGTTCCGCGCACGGATATATTCTTCGATCAGGAATACATCAAAAACAAAAGGGAGGAACTTTACCGCGACTTCCCGTTCCTGAAGGACAAGAAAGTTATACTGTTTGCGCCGACATACCGGGGAACGCGGGCCGAAGATGCGGCCTACGACTTCGACAAGATCATGCCGGACAAATTCTGTGATGCGCTGGGAGAAGATTACGTGTTCATTTTCAAATGGCATCCGGCGACGTACAACAATCTGAAAATCGAGGAAAAACAGGCTTACGACCTGGAAAAATACAACGGGTTCTTCCATGATCTTTCGCAGGCGAGAGATATCAACGATCTGCTGCTCGTGACGGACGTGCTCATCACCGACTATTCCTCGGTGATCTTCGACTATCTGCTCACGGACAAACCGATCGTTTATTACACATACGATCAGGAGGACTACGAAGGCGGACGCGGGATCTACTTCGATTTCGACACCTATGTCTACGGCCGCGTGGCGCGGGATCAGGATGAACTGATCGAGGCGATCAGGGCCGGCGACATGTGCGAAGACAAGAGAGAAGCATTTAGAAACAGGTTTATGTCGGCGTGTGACGGACGCTCGACCGAAAAGACCTGCGAGTGGATATTCAACGATAAACTGGAGAACTGATATGGAGATAATAATCGACATCGGCAAAGGTCTGCTGGGGTTAATATACTGTTTCCACAAACTTGCGAAAGTACATCCGAAAAAAATCACGATCGTCAGCAGGCAGGGAAACAGTCCGTCGGTCGACATAGAACTTCTGGCGGCGGAGCTCAGGAAGCAGTGTCCCGACGCCGAAATAGAAGTGCTCTGCCGCACGCTCGATTCGAAGGTATCGTACCTCGGGCACATGGCCGGAAAACAGATGCATGCCATAGCAACATCAAAAGTGCTCGTCCTCGACAGTTACTGCATCGCGGCGAGCATACTGCATCACCGGAAATCCCTGAAGATCATCCAGATGTGGCACGCGATGGGCGGCTATAAAAAATTCGGGAAAAGCATACTCGATATGGAAGAAGGCTCTTCTGCGAAACTCGCGGACGTCATGGATATGCACCGGAATTACGACCTGATCCTGGCGAGCAGCGAGGAAAGCGCGCAATTCTTCGGCGAGGCATTCGGCTACGACAGATCATATTTCAAAATACTGCCGCTGCCGAGGACCGACCTGCTGCGCGACCGCAGATATATGGAGAAAAAAAAGGCGGAAATTTTCCGGGCGTATCCTGAACTTGAAGGCAGGAAGATCCTGCTCTACGCCCCGACATTCAGAAAGGCGGCGGCCGGCGGGATGACCATGAGCGAGGCGGCGGCTGAGCTGACGGAGGAAGCGGCGCACGCCGGTTATACGGCAGTAATGGCTCCTCATCCTCTTATGACAGGCCACGATATGGCCGACGATGCGGTAGTGTGCTCGGAGTTCACATCCATGGAACTGCTCTCCTGTGCGGACTGCTTCGTTACCGACTATTCGGCGATGATATACGAAGCTGCCATAGCGGGAGTGCCGGTATATATGTATGCTTTCGATAAATCCTCGTACGGATCAAAACGCGGGTTCTACATCGACCCGGAAAAAGATCTGCCGTGGAAAATGCACGACACTGCGGAAAAAGTTATTACTGCGGTAAAAAACGCGGAATGCGATATGGATGCTCAGCAGCGGTTCGCCGATAGATATGTGGATGCGCGCGGAGGCTGTACTGCTGAACTTGCGGAGACCATACTATCGATGATATAATAATATATTAAGTTATTTAACATCGGACAGAAAGGATATTTACATATATGATATTTGGATTGGTATTAGCCGGCGGGATCGGCAAGCGCATGGGCGCGGAGATCCCGAAGCAGTATCTCAAGGTCGGCGGCAAGGCCATTATTTCGTATACGGTCGAGCAGTTTGCGCGGAACACGCAGCTGGAAAAAGTCATAGTTCTTGTGCCTGAAGACTGGATAGACTACACTGTCGATCTGCTGAAAGAAGATCTCGGCGGATATATGGACAGGATCGACGTCACAGAAGGCGGCGAGATGAGAAACGACACGATCATGAACGGGATCGCATATATAGAGAAAAGTTATTCCATCGACGACGAGACGATCGTAGTCACTCATGATGCGGTCAGGCCTTTCGTGACGCAGAAAATCATCGATGAGAATATCGAAGCGCTGAAGAAATTCACAGCGTGCGATACAGTTATTCCGGCAACGGATACGATCGTCGAGAGCATGGACAATGAGTTCATCTCCAATATCCCGGACAGGTCGAAACTGTATCAGGGGCAGACACCGCAGTCGTTCAGAGCCGAAACGTTCAGAAGACTTTATGAGTCGCTTTCCGAAGAGGATAAGATCATCCTTACGGACGCGGCGAAGGTGTTCGTCATAAAGGGAGAAAAAGTTGCTCTGGTAGAAGGAGCATCCGGCAATATAAAAGTGACATATCCTTCCGACCTCGAGCTTGCGGATTCGCTGCTCGCCGGCGGAAAGAACAAATAATTCGGAGGAAGCAAAATTGGAAAATACTATTTACAGCCTGGTCGAACCTAAAAAAATCGTTGCGGTACCGGACGAGATCGATGAAAACAGCGATATCGTCGTTGTGAAACCGACGCATCTTTCGATCTGCCATGCGGATCAGAGATATTATCAGGGGATGAGACCTCCTGAAATACTGGCGAAAAAGCTGCCGATGGCGCTTATCCATGAATGCAGGGGAACCGTGGTATGCGACAGCAGGGGCGAGTTCACGCCTGGTCAGGTCGTAGTAATGGTTCCTAATACTCCGTTCGAGCAGGATGATGTCATTGCGGAAAATTATCTCCGTTCGTCAAAATTCCGCGCCAGCGGGTTCGACGGGTTCATGCAGGACAAAGTTGCAGTCAGACGCGACCGCGTGATCCCGGTGCCGGACGGAGTGGATCCGGACGTGGCCGCATTTTCGGAAATGTGTTCGGTCAGTTATCACGTTATCGACAGAATGGACAGGATAGCTCATTCGAGAAGAGATATCATCGGCGTATGGGGCGAAGGAAACCTCGGCTATTTCACAGCGCTGCTTTTAAAGAAGAGATTCACTGATTCCAAAATCTATCTCTTCGGCGTCGTGGAAGACAAGATGGCGGAATTCACCTTTGTCGACAGGACGTTCAGTGTAAACGATATACCGGAAGATGTGCATGTGGACCATGCGTTTGAATGCGTCGGCGGCAAGTACAGCGCCGCGGCCATAAATCAGATCATCGATCCCGTTATCAATCCGGAGGGCACGATCGCACTCATGGGAGTATCCGAGGACAATGTTCCGCTCAACACCAGAATGATACTGGAAAGAGGACTGAGACTGTTCGGCTCGAGCCGCAGCGGCAGCGCGGACTTTACACATCTCATGGAGCTCTATGCTGAATATCCGGAAGTCCCGGAACTGCTGAGAGCAGTCATCGGGGATGTCATCGATGTCAGGAACATTGACGATATACATACGGCATTCGCCAAAGACATGGCGAATGGCAGCCGAAAAACTGTCATGCGCTGGGAACTGTAGTTTTGATTCAGAGAGGGGTCAGGTATGTTGAATGTTAACGCGAAAAAAATACTGACTGTCGTGCTGTGCGCAGCGGTCGCGGTCTGTTTCGGCGTCCCGTATATGGGGACTGCTCACGGAGTGACGGAAACGGTTTTCCATGACAGGGGAAGCGCGTCCGCCAACAGGACAGCGCTCAAGCAGCTGCTCGGAGGAGACGAGGAGAAAGTGATCACAATTGCCGACGACATCAAGATCGATGCTTTCCTCAAGATCGGCGACAATACGACGATCAATGCCTACGGGCATACGGTCACGACCACCGAAAAGAAAGGCGTTATTCTCAACTACGCAGATGCTCTCGATTACGGAGCGCTCAAAAATGTGGCGATAAACGGCGGCACCTGGAGAGCCGCGTCCGGATACAAGAAGACGATGATGAGATTTGCACATGCCGACGGCATTACCATAAAGGATGCGACTATTTACGCAAATTATGAAGGCCACGGCATCGAACTGATCGCCTGCAAAAATGTGCTGATCGATAACTGCAAGCTTTACGCCGAGGGGACATGCCCGTCAACGTGCCACGAAGAGCAGCTGCAGATAGATCTTGCGGCGCCGAGCACAGCGCCGGGATTCAAATCGGAGACAGGCACAAAATACTGGAACGGTGCGCCGTGCAAAAACATTACTGTGACGAACTGCACGGTCAAAGGAGCCAGGGCGGTATGCGCCAACTTCACTAAGAAGCCGAGCGAATCGAAGTATCGTACCGCAAAGAATTATCACAGCAATATCACTATTAAGGACTGTAAGCTCACCGGGAAAAACGCGGAGCCGCTTGCTCTGTTCAACACGAAGAGCTGCACAGTCACGGGAAATACAATTATCAATAACACAAAATCACGCACTTCGTATTCGGTCGGATGCCATGTGGCCATGATGGAAGGCACGGGACCGGCTGCTTCGAAGAGCAACAAAGTGATCATCAGCAATAATACTATCAAAGGAGCGAGGAATTCGATTTTCGTCTTCTCGCACAACTCGAAGAAATTCGGAACGGTCCGGATAACGGGAAACAATTGTTACTGCAAAGCAGGGAAGGCAAGCGCGGTTTATGCCAAGAAAGGCGTGGCGCTTTCACTGACAAAATCAGGCAACAAAACGCATACATGGTAATGTGAAAATCTTGTGGAAATTATTTCCGCACGTGGAAATCCGCTGAAAGTTGTGGTATTATGTCAAGCGTTAGGAGGAGTTGAGCTTGAAAATATCATTCAGGCCGATGAGGTTTGTAATAATTACATTTGTTATATTGCTTGCGGCATCGTTAATGCCGCAAGTTGTCTATGCAAAAAACGGACCGTCGAAAGTGGTCTGGGCTAATTCAGGTTCAGTCCGGACGATTACTGCAGGCGAAAATTTTGATTTTAACGCCAAAGTTTATCCGTCGAGTGTTTCGGGCACTGTCAAATACAAAAGCAGCAATAAAAGCGTAGCGACGGTCACATCCAAGGGTGTTGTGAAAGGCATAAGCCGCGGGAAATGCACTATTACCGCCACCACAAAGGCCAAGCCGAGAAAATCCGTGAAATGCACGCTCTATGTCGGCACGAAGGCGACTTCTGTGGAATGGAACAATACTGAGGACACAAGAGTCATATATGTGGGGAAGAAATTCGATTTCAATACGACGGTTTACCCGACGAACGCTTCGTTCAGGAAGGTAAAGTATTCTATTGGAAATTCAAATATCGCGACGGTCACCAGGGAAGGAGTAGTGAGGGCGAAGTCCAACGGCACTACTCATGTGACTGCCACGACGCTGGACGGCACGAAGAAGACTGTCACCTGTACTATCAAAGTTAAAACCAGGGTGGCGGATATCAAACTGTCTTCCAAGAGCAAGACGTGTTTTGTCAACGACCAGAGAAAGATAAAAAGCAAAGTCACTCCGTCGACTGCCAGTGATAAGACGGTAGCGTGGACAAGCGAGGATCCTTCGGTTGCCACGGTCGATGAATCGGGAACAGTTACAGGTGTTTCATCCGGAGTCGCCGAGATCAAGGCTGAGGCAGAGGACGGCAGCGGAAAGACAAAGACCTATAAAATATATGTACGCGGCAGTCTGTCTGCGAGCGAAGGTTTCTTTATTGCGCACAGAGGTTATTCCGGACTTTACCCGGAGAATACTCTGCAGGCTGTGAGCGCGGCGTCGGGCCGCGGTTTCGGCGGTGTGGAAATCGACTTCTGGGCCTGCAAAAATGATACCGGCGGCACTGATCTGATGATCATGCATGACGAGGATCTGAGCCGTATGTGCGGTGCGGATGTCAGCATCAAAAATATCAATCTGGCTAACAGAGCGAATTATCCGGTGCTTTACGGAAACGGCAACAACTCGGGGCAGACGTATCTGATCCCTACTGTGCAGGAATTTCTGGATACCATGAAGTATTCGGGGATGAGGCTCGAGATCGAGATGAAGGATACATCTATAAGCTCTGCCGGAGCGGAAGAACTGCTGAGAGAGATACATGATGCCGGCGTGGAGTCGAGAGTTGTCGTGACCAGCGCGAATAAAAAGAGTCTGGTGACATTTGGCAATACATCGGTTGTCTGCAGCGACGGCACGACGGTTTCGGGGAAAGACATTAACAGAGAGTTTATTCTGGGCGTCGATTCCGAAGCAGATCTGGATACACTCATCAAATGGGCACACAGCCAGGGATTGTACGGCGTTAACGTCAGATATTCCCTGCTGACACAGAATACTGTCGACCGCATCCATGACTACGGCATGAAGGTCACGGCATGGGTCGTAAAAGACCGGGGCATCGCGGCGGACATGATCCGTATGGGCGTCGATTCTATTACATTGAACAATACGTTATGGTAAGCCGCGCTTGAGCGGGGAGAATGGTATGAAAAACTTTCTAATGAGGGCCGCAGCAGGTCCCTTCGACAACCCTTCGCATTTCCGGGGGATAAGCGAAAACATGGTGAACGGCAATACGGGCAACCTGATGTTTACGCATAGTATCTCCAGAGCGCTCATGCTCGAGGGTGTGAGCATCGATTACACGAAGACGGACCATTTCATTTCAGACAGTGAGGCTGAAGAGATGAATGCAAAGTACGACTGCTTTGTCATTCCTCTGGCGAATGCTTTCCGCCATGACTTCGAGGTTGAGCTGAATTATCTTACCGATATGGTGAAAAAGCTCGACATGCCGTGCATCGTTATCGGCGTGGGATATCAGGGCGAGCTCTCGGACAGCGCAAATAAAGAGCAGCCGATGGATGAAAGCGTGAAAGCTTTCATGAAAGCTGTGCTGAAGAAATCTGCTTCTGTCGGTCTGAGAGGAGAAATGACAGCGAAGTATCTGGAGAGACTGGGATTCAAACGAGAGCGTGATTTCACTGTTATCGGATGTCCGTCGATGTATCTTTACGGAGAAGACCTGCCTCATCCGAAACTGCCGGAACTGACGCCGCAGTCGAGGATCAATCTGAACTGCAAGGTTGTGCTCCCGCAGAAGATCCACGACTTCATGAATGTCGTGTGCGGTCAGATCCCTGATCATTACTACATCCCGCAGAATACGTATGAACTGAAGACAGTGTACTGCGGAATGCCGCTGAAATATTCACGAAATGTTAAGGTGCCGGCTAATTATCCGGGCGACCTTTCGCATAAACTTTACACGGAAAACAGAGTGCGCGGATTTGTGACGGCCGAAAGCTGGATGAACTTTCTCGCGCAGGGTGATATGAATTTCGGGACCAGGATACACGGCAATATTGCGGGCATTCTCGCAGGCGTGCCTGTGTATATCGTGGCTCCGGACACCAGAGTGCTCGAGCTGTCGAATTATCATAATATCCCGCATATGACTATGGAAGAGCTCGATCCTTCAATGAATATTTTCGATATCGTGAAGGATGTGGATTTCGATCAGATACAGATCGGGCACCGGGAGCGTTTTGCGCATTACATGGACTTTATGCATGACAACGGGTTTGATACGATATTCGATCATGAGCTGGAGACCATACCGTTCGACGAGAAAGTTAAAGAGACGGATTTCCTCGGGCCTGTGGTGCCGCTGCCGTTTGCGTCGGCCGGGGAACATGCGGAAGCAATGAAGATGTGGACCGACAAGATCGACGAGCTGAGAGCGAAAAATAAAAAGCTCAGATACGATGTGAAACATCCGGCGAGAAGTACGGCGAGACGTGCGAAGCGCAGACTGATAAAGAAGATCAGAACGAGATCGGCGAAGAAATAGCCGCCGGCTTCAGGGATAATGATCTGCAAAATAACAGGGGCCCTCGGGCCCCTGTTTTCATGCGCAGTGCAAGTCATGATATCAAGTCATTACTTCAGATAGTAGAAGTTGCTGACTCTGTTTTTATAGTCGATCAGCTCATTGTACTGGATCATTTCATACTGATCGATGTACTTTGTATATTTCGACTTCTCACCGACATCGTATGTTTTCCCGTTGTCGCCCTTATAGCAGATAGCTGTTATCACAGGGACTTTCTTCTCAAGGTCGAGCAAGTATTTGTTGTAGCCAGTGAGCTTCTGGCCGGTCATTTTTGCGAGATACGAACCGAGATAATTCGCACTGATGTCAAGGTTGTCCTTTTCCTTGATATTGTAGTTGGCCCAGATCATTACAGGCACCTGGTATTTCTTTTCGGTTTCCTCAAGCGTGAGCTTGTTGGAAGACTTCCCGTAAAGGCTGTTGTAGAAGCTGTCGCCGACTCTCGGCTGATGGTCTCCGTACATCACAATGACTGTCGGCTGATCCACACTCTGGAAATATGTAATGAGAGTTTCCAGCGCTTCGTCAGTCTTCTTGATAAGATTCAGGTACTGCTCAGCCTGCTCTTCGCGCACGTCATCGTTCGTGATCGTAACTTCTTTTTCCACGACGCCGTCGGTCAGCTTATAACCGCTGTGGTTCTGTATCGTTACATTGAACATATAGAACGGCGCAGAAGACGTTGTGCCGGATTTGTATTTATTGTACTGCTTTATGATCTGACTGAAGTCCTCCTTGTCCGAGACATATGACCTCAGATATTCAGGATCCTTAAGGTCATCAAGCGAAATGAACTTGCTGAACCCGAGCTTAGGGTATGCCTTGGCTCTGTTATATGAAGTCGCCATTCCCGGATGAAATGCGATATTGCCGCCGTAGCCTTCAGCCTTCAGATTCTGCGTGAACGAAGGACTCTTGGTCTTGATCCTGTTATTATACGGGATCGATTTGAACGGCAGAAAATACATGGAATCACCTGTCAGGAATTCGAACTCAGTGTCGGCAGTGCCGCCGCCGAATACAGAGGAATGCAGCGTGCCCTTGACAGTGTTTTTCTTCAGGCTGTGATAGAACGGCATGTAGTCCGTCGATGTCTTGAAGTCGCCCACCGCATGAAGATCGGAGAACGCCTCGTTCATGATCACAATCACATTAGGGCTCTTCGATGTGGTCGAAGTAATAGTCCCGGCCTTGTCCGAAGTGTAATTCTTCGTGATCGACTCAACATTTGCGACCGAATAATCCTTCGGCTTTTTCGTGCGGGAGCTGTTCAGCGTCAGCACAAATGAAACCGCATAGCCGTGATGCTTGTAGCTGGCCTTCGGGTTGAATCCGGAAACATATATGCTGTTATTGCTCAGGAATGCATTGTTGGTGAGCAGCGCATATGATCCGCCGCCCCATACGCACATAATAATAAGGACAGCAAGTCTCTTCTTGAGCGGCAGCCCTTTGTACGATTTAAGAGAGCCGGTCACACAGCAGAAAATAACCGTGATAGCTATCGCCCATATGCAAGCCTTGCCGAAAATGAGCGTATAGCTTGCCGCTACGTCCTTGGCTGTTCCGATCGAACTGAAATCAGTAGCTATCAGAGGACAGTCTCTGAACTGTATGAGCATATAGTTAATGAAGCCGAATAAAAAGGTCAGGGCAACAGTCAGGATCGCAGTGCCTTTTGTCCGGTTAGATACAGTATAGAAAAACCACCACACGAAGCCTATCACCAGCGCATTGAGGAATCCGTTGAGTGAGAAGACCATTCTGGCCGTCTCGGTCGTACGCATGCCGGCAATCTTGCACAGAAGATAAAACGAGACAAACGGCGACATGATAAACAGGATACGTATGATCAGCTTGTTCAGATCGAGGTCTTTTTTGCCGCGCCTGCGTCTGGATTTTTCATAGAGCTCGCTCAGATACTGCATAGGAAGCAGTATGAAAATGATCGAGGCCAGGATCATCGCACTGAAAAGCACAAAAATAAATTTATTGAAGTGCAGATACTGGATCGAGCAGAACAGCCTTTCACCGCCCATATTCTTTCCGTTGACCGTCAGAACGCTGTCGTTGCTGTATTTGTTATCGCCGATGAAGATGCCGAATGCCGAATCCGAACTGACATTTTTTGTCGTGATCTTGAGCGTGTACTTCGAACCTTTGCTGATATCAACACCTTTTTTATCGGCAGCGCTGACTGTATTTTTGGAAACGATGCCGTTGGCATTGAGTTTTTCAGTGTTTCCGTTGAAATCGAACCTTGTTATCGAATCGTTCGCGACCATGCTTACATCAAGCTGGGAACTGCCGATCGATTTACCGTTCTTGTCGAGAACTTTGACATAGATCGTGCCCTTCGCCGTATAACTCGAAGGGTTATGGAAGAACAGCTTGATTTTGTTCAGCTTGCTGTCACGCGCAGTGAAGGTCTGAGTAACAGTCTGGCTGCCCTTTAGTGATAGCCGTTTGTCGGAAGGCACCTTTGCCTGATACCTTTCATAATCAGATTTCGCCACAGTCGGATCGTCCTTGATCGCGGACAGTTCTTCCGAGGTCAGAAGATCGCCCTTAAGATCGTTAAAATACGATTTGCCGATCAGAAAACTGTCTTTCTGAGTGAATATGAAAACAAGACATGCTATGAGAATGATGATCAGGATGATCTTTTTGATCCCGAATTCCTTCCTGACATAGTATGCCGCAGAATGATTATTGATTTTTTCAGCGGAATTCATTAAAACATATCTCCCTAAATGTAATAAAAAACTTTTGTACTGAGGTATTATACCACGAAGTGAAATAATAGGCGATAACAAGTCGGTCACAAACTGATCATTTAAGCATTATTTAAGCGGCGGCAGTTATTGTATGTGTAAATAATGTGATGAGATACAGACAATCAGTTCAGAGGTATAAACAATGAAAAAAAACATTCGTACAGCGGCGGCCGCCCTGCTTATAGCAGTAATGCCTTTTTGCCTGGCAGCCTGCGGGTCGGGATCGGGCTCAGGCAGTTCATCGTCCGCGTCCACGGCTTCGGTGAAAAACACGAAACTTGAATCAGGCACATATACAGTAACGATCGGCGGCAAGTCGGTGACATATAAAGCCGCGTATATCATCAACGGCATAGACGCGACTATAAGCGGCGGCACATATAAAGCGGCGGCCGCTAAGAACAAGACAGTATTTCTCGTCTGCAACGGCGGATCGCTGACGATCTCTGACGCCACAGTAAAAAAGAGCGGCAGCGGTGAAAGCAGCGGTGACGACTACAATTTCTACGGCACCAACTCGGCGATAGTCGTCGTGGGCAAAGGCAGCAAAGCAACCATCAGCAATGTCAGGATAACCACTGATGCCGAAGGCGCGAACGCGATATTTGCCACTAAGAGCGGCAGCGCGGATGTCAGCGATACGACGATCACGACGACGAAAAATTCCTCCCGCGGACTGGACGCGACTTACAGCGGCACCATCGACGCCGGGGATATGACTATTACTACATCAGGCGAACACTGCGCGACGCTGGCGACAGACCGCGGCGGCGGCACTGTGACGGTCACGGGCACGAACAAACTTACGACAAAGGGCGACGGCAGTCCGATCATTTATTCGACAGGCGATATTTCCGCTGACGGAGTGTCGGGAAGTTCGGCGCAGTCACAGGCTATAGTAGTGGAAGGCAAAAATAAAGCCGCGCTGACGAATTCAAAAGTGACTGTCAGTGATGATCAGGGCATAATGATGTATCAGAGTATGTCCGGCGACGCGGCTGATCAGGACTCGTCAGCGGATCATTCCACGTGCGTACTCAAGAATACAGTAATAGAAACCAAGGGCAATTATCCGATGATATATATCACAAATACCAAGGCGAAAATGAAGGCCACGAATGTGACATTTACAGCCGGCAAATGCAAAACGCTGGTCAAAGCGACATCTGACCGCTGGGGGACATCGGGTTCCAACGGCGGAACGTTTACACTGACGGCGGATGATACAAAGCTCAGCGGCAAAATAAAGGCCAACAGCATAAGCAGCATCGTTGTGAAACTGCTCGACGGCGCGGTGCAGTCCGGTTCGACCAGCGGAAATGTAACGATCAGGAACGAGTGATCTGAGGATCGCCGTGATGCATGAGCTCCCATTCGGATCTGAACATGGAGAAGCACATCGTGTCGCGGACCGACCCGTCATAAATCATATAAGAATATCTCAGCGTGCCTTCATATGTGAAACCCAGTTTCTCAATGACGCGCTGGGATCTTTTGTTGGCGGGATTTGTCGTTATGGTGACCAGCTCATAGCGCAGAGTCTGAAAAGCGTAGCGTAGCACTTCCTGAGCGGCTTCGGTCATGAGTCCCAGGCCCCAGTATTCTTCCGACATCGAATATCCGAGTTCGGCCGCTCTCACGCGCGGACGGCGCGCATCAGGTGAAAAACCTATGCTGCCTATGGCGCGGCCGGTCTGTTTGTCGACTATTTTCCAGGTGTCGTTGGGGATGAATATGCTGCGGATCCTTTTTCTGGATTCCCTGATGGTTTTATGCGGCGCCCAGCCGGCGTTCGGGCCGACATTGGGATTTTTCGCATATGCAAAAAGGTCTGCCGCATCCCTGCGGACATTCCAGCGTTCAAGCTTCAGTCTGGCTGTTTCGAGTGTGTCCACTTGTTTGTATCCTTTCTCCGTCCCCCTCGTATAATATATATTAGACGGAGTATGAGTGCAAGCATCAGCGTATGGTATAATTAAATATATATGAGGAGGTTCGGAAATGCCATTTTTAATGATCAGGAACGACATTGCGAAGGTTAAAGCGGATGCTGTCGTGAATACGGCCAACACAGCGCTTGAAGAGGGCCGCGGCACAAGCCGGGGCATCTACCTGGCGGCCGGCGAAGAAGAACTGACGAGAGCCTGCCGGGCGATCGGGCACTGCGGCATCGGTCAGGCAGTAATGACCGACGGATTTGCGCTGCCCGCGAAGAAGATCATTCATGCGGCGGCTCCCGTGTGGAACGGCGGCGGTCCGGCGGCGGAAAAAATGCTGTATGATACATATGCCGCTGCCCTGAAACTGGCGAAAGACAGCGGACTGGAATCAATAGCCTTTCCGCTTCTGTCCACTGGCAGCAACGGGTTCCCGCACAAGATCGCTTTTCGGACAGCTGTCTCGGCCATTACCGATTTCCTGCTCGAAAGCGATCTGCTGGTGTATCTTGTTCTGTACGATAAGACATCGCTCGAGGTCAGCAGAAGTCTGGCGGAGTATATCGATGAACATATCGACGATGATTACGTCAGCGGAAAAGATGAGTCCTACAGAGGCAAAGTGCTGTTCGGGACAATGAATATGGAGCCGGAGCGTTTCTGCGTCAGTGAATCAACTGCCAAAGCCGATTACGATAATCTCCGGAAGCTGATGGGCAGGGAGGCGGAGACTTTTTCGGAGATGCTGTTCAGGCTCATCGATGAAAGGGGCCTGACCGATCCGGAAGTCTATCACAGAGCGAATATTGACAGGCGTCTGTTCTCCAAGATAAGGAGCTCGGCCGATTACCAGCCGGGGAAAAGGACCGTGGCCGCGCTGGCCGTAGCGCTGGAGCTTTCGCTTGACGAAGCGGTCGATCTGCTGGGGAAAGCCGGTTATGCTTTTACCGATGCCTCGAAGTTCGACAAGATCGTTTCGTTCTACATCAGGGAAGGCGAGTATGATATCTTTACAATAAACGAAGCGCTGTTCTACTTCGATCAGCATCTGCTGGGGCAGTGATCCGGCGGATGAGGAACTAAGGACGGCAGTGAATATGTCGCATGCGAAGCGACCATAAAATATGAATCAAATATTAAGATGACTGTAATGAAAAGAAATTACAGTCATTTTTTTTACGGAGGTGCATAAAAATGAAAAATATGATAACAGAACTCGTATTTATTCTGGACAGGAGCGGATCGATGGGCGGACTTGAGAGTGATACCATCGGCGGATTCAATTCCATGATCGAAAAGCAGAAGAAAGAAGAAGGACTTACCAATGTTACGACAGTGCTGTTCGACAATAATTTTGAAATCGTCCATAACAGGGTGCCGATCGAAAACACATTGCCGATGACACAGGAGACATACTACGTGCGCGGATGCACGGCGCTGCTCGACGCAGTAGGCGAGACGGTCAATCATGTCGCGAAAACGCAGAAATATCTGAGGCCCGGGGACCGCGCGGACAAAGTTATTACTGTGATCATTACCGACGGACTTGAGAATGCGAGCCGCAGATACAGCCGCGGAGAAGTCAAAAAAATGATAGAACTGGAAAAAGAAAAATACGGCTGGGAGTTCATATTCCTCGGGGCGAATATCGATGCCGCGGGAGAAGCGGGGAGCATCGGGATAGACGATGACAGGGCTGTGGATTACCGGAATGACAGCGCTGGCGTAAAGCTCAATTATGATGTTGTCTGCGAGACAATAACACGCATGAGGTCTTCGGAGAAGCGCGTTGACGGTTCGTGGAAGAAAAAGATCGAAGAGGACAAAGACAGATAGGAAGCCCTGGCCACATGTCTAATATCACGCGAAATAATATGGACAATAGTCTGTAGAATCGGCGCATCCTCTCACGTAAAATTATAATCGAGGAGGATGCAGATATGAATACATATGTTAAGAGGAACACTTCGAGGTTATTTGCTGCTGTGCTGGCAGTAATGATGGTGTTCGTGTTCGCGGCATGCGGTGCGAAGTACGCGGACAGTCCGTATGTCGGCACCTGGACAGCAGACAAGGTGACCATGTACGGCATATCGATCAGTTATGATATGGAAATGGACATCAGGGACACCGGGAAATTCTCATTCAAGGCCGGGGAAGATGACGGAAACGGCTCCTGGGAAATCAAGGACGACAAGTTCTATTATGAGGACAGCGGCACCAGCATCGAAGGAACGATCAAAAATGACAAGCTGCATGTAAAATTTACATCTGACGGCTCGTCGTTCACCAGCACGATGACGAAAAAATAGCGGCCGGGAGCCGGGATCATAAAAAGGGTGTGTAAGAAAACATGCGCGGTTTCGGCCGCGCATGTAATTTTTACTGGAAAGTTGATCTGTAAGTGTTATAATAGGTGATGTTATCAATATGATCTGTTAGCTCAGTTGGGAGAGCGTCTGGGTCACAACCAGAAGGTCGGCGGTTCGAGCCCGCCACGGATCACCAAGTACCCCGTAACCGCAATGGATACGGGGTTTTTTGATGGGAAAAGTGTGGGGAGAGCAGAGCGGAAACAGGCTCATACAGCATTTCGGGATCTGCGATTTCATATTGACCGGGCAGATCAGAGAAAATAAAGCATTGAAAATTTGTTGATATCGTTATGATAATATTCCTGCAGTTGGACTAGGCACCTATTTTGCAAAAAGAAGTACAAGACGGATGGGAGAGGCTGGATCCCCAAAGCGCATCATAAAAAAATACGGAAACAGCAAGAAATTTAGTATAACAGCAAAGCAAGGCTACAAAATAAAGTATGTGAAATTATTTCTTGACCTTCCTGCCCGTTCGGAGCATCTTGTCGATTGTCGCGTACAGAAGCGGTGCTTCGATAGGCTTGGAAAGATGCGCGTCCATGCCGCTCCTGAGCGACATGTGGATATCTTCTTCAAAAGCGTTTGCGGACATCGCGATGATCGGTATTGTCGTGCTGTCTTTTTTCTTTATGGCGCGTATTGTTTTTGTCGCTTCCAGTCCGTCCATAAGAGGCATCCTGATATCCATGAGTATTGCAGCATATTCGAAATCACGTGACTCCGTGAATGCTTTTATTGCATCAACGCCGTTTTCGGCAAGGTCGACGGTAAAACCGACCATCTCCAGCAGATTCTTTTCTATTTCGGCATTGATGATATTGTCTTCGACAACGAGGACCTTTCTGCCTCCGAAATCATAACTCGGCAGTTCTCCCGAATCGCTGATCTTGTTGGCGCGGCTTTCGTCATATGCCTGCAATATTGAAGAAGCGAATACAGGTTTGCGCATGAAGTTATTGACACCTGCTTCGACAGCGATGTCTTCGATCTCGCTCCAGTCGTAAGCAGTAAGAATGAGTATCGTAACATCAGGTCCGACTATTTTTCGAATCCGTCTGGTCGTTTCGATCCCGTCCATATCAGGCATCTTCCAGTCGATAAGTATCAGCTTATAATCGTCGTGACGTTCATTGGCATCTTTGACCTTATCTATTGCCGATATTCCTGACGTCACCCATTCGGAATTGATGCCTACCTCGTCAAGTACGAGTTTCGTGTGCTGGCAGACGATGATATCATCATCCACTATAAGTGTATTGAAAGACCTTAGATCCTCCGCAGGCAGCGACATTTTGCGTCTGTGAGATTCTTCGGAAATGCCGAGAGTGACCTCAATTGTGAAGTCTGTTCCCATACCCTTGATGGAATGAACATTGATCGAGCCGTCCATAAGTTCGACAATGCTCTTGCTTATCGCCAGACCAAGACCTGTGCCGCCGTAAGAAGATGTGCTTCCGCTTTCTTCCTGCGAGAATGTGTCGAAAAGATGAGGCAGGAAAGTTTCATCGATCCCGCAGCCTGTATCGGCTATCGTAAACCGGAGCTTCGCTTTGGAAAGATCGCTTGAAAGCTGTTCGATAATAAAATGTATTTTGCCGCCGGGTTCCGTAAACTTGACAGAATTGCCGAGGATATTCAAAAGCACCTGCTGCAGCTTGAGCTCATCTCCGAGATATGCCTCATCTGTATAGCCGACGATCACACAGTCATAATCAATGCCGTTATTTTCGCACTGCGAATAAAGTATTGCATTGATGCTGTCAATGAGTTTGCGGAAATCGAACTCATCGTTTTTCAGGAGCATCTTTCCTGATTCTATTCTGCTCATATCAAGAATATCATTGATGAGTGAAAGCAGGAACCTTGCCGATATCCCGATTTTTTTAAGATGATCTTCCATAGCCGAAGAGAGATTCGCTTCTTTCAGCGCTATAGTATCCAGACCAATGATCGCGTTCATCGGCGTCCTGATCTCATGACTCATGCGTGAAAGAAATTCCGACTTCGCGACATTTGCCTGCTCAGCCGAACGCAGTGCAGACCGCAGCTGCTCCTCCTGCTCCTGCTGCTGCTTGTGTATTTCCGTATAATCTGTGCGGATAAGCGTAAGCAGTCCGCTTTCCTTATCAATATATGAATACAGAAGATGTTTGTCACGAAGCTTTCCGCTTTCCAGAACAAGGAAATCACCTGTATACGTTTCTTCGGTTTCAAGCGCATTCAGAACATTCGACAGCGTCATAAAATCTAAACATGCGTCCACCTGATCCGGAACCACATGATTGTAAACATATTCGTGCATGAGCGCATCGTAATCAATGCTGTCATGGATTTCCTCAATGTCTGCACTTTGCGCATTGATGCTAATGATGTTGATGGCATTGCGGCTGACATCGATCGACGAAATAAAATCATGCTCATTGATCAGAGTTTTATCCATAATGATCTCAAGATTCTTCGACTCTGTAATGTCATTTACCGCATTGAATGCAATGATATCGCCCGTGTCTGCCCTGCGCGTGAGACTGACTCTGAACCTGGTCCATATGGCCTTGCCGTCCAGTGTGCGTATGACAAAATCGCGCACGATCGAACGCGTTCCGGAACTATATGCAGTAATAAGCGTATCACGCGTGAACAGTCTGATGCAGTCGTTCCTGTCGCGTTTCCTCGGCATGGAACCGGCGACTTTTTTCATGAAGTCGTCATAATTTGTAATGTGTTCGTCGATCCATCCTTCAGGACCGGTGAAAGTTTCAACTTTATTTGCAGTAACATTTACACGCAGCGTCGAGAGATATGTATCGGAAATCGAATCGATAAAAGTCTGTGCGCTCATATACTGCGCATCGATCTCCTGCTGGATCTGTTTCTCTTTATCCACATCGAGATAAGAAGCGTAACTGACACGGGCTCCGTCTACGATCATGTCGGATAGCCTGGCGATCAGGCGCACCCAGTGAAGTTCACCGTCCTCGCCCCGGCACCTGTAACATGTATCAAAAATATGTTTGGCCGGATCCGCCAGAGTGTTTTTCCACTCTTCGAATATTGCCGGATGATCTTCTTTAATGATCCTGTCAAGAGCATCAGAACCGGGAAAGCTGTCCCAGTATTCCTTGCTGCCGTGATGAACGTTATAATATTCATCATTTGTGTATATGAGGTTGAAATGATTTCCCTTGATATGGTATATTCCCAGACCGACGGGAGAATCATCCATGAGCGCCTTGTTGATCCCGTTGAGCTGCTCGATATCCTCCTTAGCCTTGATAAGATCTGTGATATCCATCTCGATAACATCATAAATGCGGTCGCCGGCTTCATCGACACCGGACGAATACGCATCCATCTGAAGCATGCAAAGAGAACCGTCTGCTCTTTTCGACGGATAAACTATCCGGAAATCCTCTCCTTCAGCAGCGTGCTTCCTGAGATTGAACCGCAGCGCTTCAGCAGTTGCACTGCTGATGTCCTGACTGATCCTTGCCAGAATACCGCTTCTGTACGAGTCGATATCCGTTCCGAGAAATTTAAACATCTGAGGCGATGCTTCAATAAGATGGACATCGTCATTTTTTACAGATACTTTGCAGGTAAAGCTGCTTATCCTTCCGATAATACTATTGAACTCTATCGCCATTTTTCAATACCTCTCTATACTTTTTGATTATAACATATAAGAGGTAAGAAAAAAAAGTAAATATAGAATCAAAAACAGTCGAACTGCCGGCAGTACACAAGATCAGTCCGAGCTCGATACGAAAATTATGCGTCTGATACTCCGAATTTATAATATGGTACCAAAATGATAATTTACCGGCGATTGGTACCTTTTTTGAAAATCGCACCAGATTATCACATTGCAGGGTTAATGTACCAGTGCATCTGTCAGGGCAGGCATGCGATTTTAAATGCCCATAAAAATAATACTTTTCACATAAGCGTTTTTACGCTACAATAACATTATCCGATCAGACAATTGATCAGGATGCCTGCATCCATACTGGAAAAGGCAAACATATCCGGGGCATTGGCGCAGCTGGGAGCGCGTTTGACTGGCAGTCAAAAGGTCAGGGGTTCAAGTCCCCTATGCTCCACCAAAACAATCCGCCCGACGATTGCAGCGAAAGCAGCAGAGTCGCAGGCGGATTTTTCGCTAGAGACGCCCAAGAGCGAAGCGATTGGTGTGCGGCTCGAACGTGAAACAGAATACAGACGATTGCAGCGAAAGCAGCAGAGTCGAAGGCGGATTTTTCGCTAGAGACGCCCAAGAGCGAAGCGATTGGTGTGCGGCTCGAACGTGAAACAGAATACAGACGATTGCAGCGAAAGCAGCAGAGTCGCAGGCGGATTTTTCGCTAGAGACGCCCAAGAGCGAAGCGATTGGTGTGCGGCTCGAACGTGAAACAAAATACAGACGATTGCAGCGAAAGCAGCAGAGTCGCAGGCGGATTTTTCGCCAGCAGAAGACTCCATCCGGCTGAAGCCGGGGAGTCTATGCATGGGACCGTCCATACACTCACACATTCGTGTGGATAGGTCCGTAAGAGACGCCCAAGAGCGAAGCGATTGGTGTGCGGCTCGAACGTGAAACAGAATACAGACGATTGCAGTGAAAGCAGCAGAGTCGCAGGCGGATTTTTCGCCAGCAGAATATTCCATCCGGCTGAAGCCGGGGAGTCTATGCATGGGACCTTCCATACACTCACACATTCGTGCGGATAGGCCCGTAAGAGACGCCCAAGAGCGAAGCGATTGGTGTGCGGCTCGAACGTGAAACAAAATACAGACGGGCAGCGTCCGCCTGTATTTTTGTTGCGGGGAAAAAGACTTGGATATCTGAAGTCTGAAAGTCCCGTTCGAAACCAAGTTTGTCGAAAGCGATGTGAAGCGGATACTTGAGTCATGGCAAGTTCGACGTCAGGGCTGCAGCTGCAGATATATTTCACCAATGAGAATACTATTTTTTTTCGCTACTTGACAGAAAATCAGGTGCAGAGTAATATTAAAATATAAATTAGAATATATTCTAAAATACATATTAAAAAATTAATAAGGAGAGTGATTTTCATGGAGAAGAAGATTTCATTGGAAATGTCGCGGGAAAGAGTTGCAAAGATCGACGGCTTTAACTGCGTGAACTGCGGGACATGCGAAGAGTACTGTCCTGTCGGTGCAATCGGGGAAAGGCAGAAAGAAGTTTGCCATCTATGCCCTGACTGCACTGAGATGAAAGCTCTTAATGTGCAGGAAATGTATGACCTAAGAAATACATCGTGTACGCTTGAGTGTCCGCTTGGTATCAGTCCGCAAGGCTATATCAATCTTCTTAAATACGGAAAGGCAAAGGAAGCTTTTGATCTGATTTATGAAAAGAATCCGCTTCCGTCTGTATGTGGATATATTTGTCATCATCCATGTGAGCAGACATGCAAACGCGGAAAACTTGTTGATGAACCTATGAAAATCAGAGGCCTCAAAAGATATCTGGGCGAGAAATTCCTTGATGAAGAACCTGAACCATATCCGGTAAAAACGGATATGCAGATTGCTATTATTGGAGCAGGACCGGCGGGACTCACTGCCGCGCACACGTTAGCAAAACGTGGATATCCGGTAACTGTTTTTGAGCAGGGAACCGAAGCTGGAGGGATGCTTCTCAAAGGCATTCCGGAATTTCGTCTCGATAAAAACGTGGTTCGTAAAGAAATTGCAAAAATCGAAAAGGCAGGGGTAACATTCGTTTATAATGCAAAAATAGATCATCAGAAAGCAATCGATGAACTGAAGAAAGAGTATGACGCCGTTATCGTTTCTGTAGGAACACAGATATCAAAAGATTTACCTATAGAAGGATATCGCACAGAGAATGTTCTCAAAGCAGTTAATTTGATGGAGAAAGTCAATTCCGGAAAAGAAGTTGTATTATATGGCGATGTTGTTGTCATAGGCGGAGGCTCTGTAGCAGCGGATGTAGCGCGGTCAGCACTGAGACTCGGAGCTGAAAAGGTGACAATGATGTGCCTGGAAAGCGGTGAAGCAATACCTGCGCATCCATGGGAACTTGAAGAAGCTGAAGAAGAGGGTGTGGAACTCATAAGCGGAGTTTCACCGGTACGTTTCATAGGGGAATGTCATAAGCTTGAAGGTATCGAATATACCGGCATCGAGAACCTGGATATTACAACTTTTAAGTTTGATCGGAAAGAAGGAACCAGGGCTGAAATAAAAGCAGACTTTGCAATAATAGCAACGGGACAAAGGACGGATATAAAGATAGAAGATCCAGATGTAATACTGGCAGGCGATATCGCGGGAGGAAAATGTTCAGTTATAGATGCAATGGCATCGGGCAGAAATGCGGCGGTCAAAGCAGATGAAAAACTTACTGGCCGGCCGTATGAAGAATACAAAGTTGAAAGAGAAATCGGTCCCGGAGAAAGGCAGTATAAGGTATATCCGGCAGTACGCTTAAAGAAAAATTTCCCGCAAAGGGAAATGATCGATGCCGCAGAACGCATCCATTCGTTCGATATAGCAGAGAAAGGGCTGGATGACGACAGCGCATTGCTTGAAACAGAAAGATGCCTTAGCTGCGGATACCGTTTTGTTGATATCGATAAGTGTATAGGCTGCGGTACATGCATGAAAGTATGTCCGAAAGGAAACGTCATAGCACTTGTTTCTGAAGAAAAAAGCACGGAAGAATAGGAGGAACATTGATTATGAGAAAGCACCAGGTATTGATTGTCGGAGCCGGTGTCGGAGGTTCCACAGCGGCGTTCCATATGGCCAAGGCGGGATTGGATGTCATGATGGTCGAGAAAGAGCAGTTCCCGCGTGATAAGGTGTGCGGAGACGGACAGGTACAGGGAATACATCCTTTACTTAAATCGATGGGCGTATATGATGAAATCGAAAAGTACGGATACAAATGTTCAGGTACTCTGTTCTCCGATGACAGGGAAATCCAATATACATATAATTATCCTGATGGGGAATTTGCGTTTGCAACGCCAAGATATATATTTGATGATATCATTAATAAAGCTGCCTTAAAGCAGGGCGTAGACTATCTGGAAAATTTTGAAGCAACAGAAGTCATAACCAGACGCGGCCAGGCGATAGGAGTACGCGGCATATATGACGGCAAAGTAGTTGAACTGGAAGCTGATTTAGTTGTACTTGCAAACGGATCACATTCAATGCTTGCAAGACAGATGGGTTTCTATGAAGAAGATCCGAATTATGTTTTCTACGGCCTCAGAGGATATTATGAAAATGTACGTGGACTGTCTGATGTCATAGAATTTCATTATCCAAATAAATTGTTCATGCCTGCCGGATATATCTGGCTGTTTCCACTGGGGAAAACAAAAGCAAATGTTGGAGTTTTTATAACAGAAGAAGCTCTTCGCAAGTCTGGTATGACATCAGAGGAATTACTCTGGTGGTGGCGCGACAATTATAAAATCGGCCGGGAAAGAATGGGAGAAGCCAGAGAAATAGGCAAGTTGAAAGGATGGAGACTTCCGACTGGAAAACATAAAGCAGTACATGGATCAGGCGTTATAGCTGTTGGTGATGCGGGAAATATGATTGAGCCACTTTATGGCGGCGGTTTGCCGCATGCAATGATGTCAGGAGTGTGCGCTTCACGTATGGCATCTGAAGCGATAGCTGCAAATGATTTCTCAGAAGAATATCTGCGTAAATATGAGGATTATATTGAAGAAACGCTGGGAAGCGGATATAAAATCCAGGAGTATTTAAGGAGCATTGTATTTGACACTGAGGAACACATTTCAGAATTCATAGACTACAGTATTGAGAATTTCACAGACGTGCAGCTCTCCGGAGGTGACGGTATGGCTAAATTTGTACACGATGTAAAAGGATTCGTCGGATCGTCGAAGAGCGCGTACAGCAAGTAAAGCTTCGCCATATTATCGATATATTGTGAAGCGTGCAGATCATCTGTGCGAAGAATTGGAAAATCTATAATCAGTATAATAAAAGGTAAAGGAGACGTCATGAAATCAGCTTGGCGTCTCCTTTTATGTATTCATAAAAGTATTGAGAAGACGTGGGAGAAAACCCTTTGACTTTTCAGAGAGACTGTAGCTGCCGTCAAAAAGACACCATTCATAAACCAGTCCGCGGCAGACTGTGATGATGTATGCAGAAGCTTCGACAGCACTGATGCTGGTGTCAAATGTTCCTGCTTGCTGTGCTGCCATAATGAAAGTTTCCATGCTTGAGTATGCGGGCATATGTTTAAACGTTTTTTCATCCTTATTAAGGAATGCTTTGCTGAATGATTTATATACTTGTTTGGTAAGATCCAGCCCGAGAGTTTCCCATGATACAGCATAACGAATAAGAAAATCCATCAGATATTTATACGGGTCGTGCGCTTTGACATCAAGGTTACTGAGGTCAAAAGAGATGCTGCTCATTTCGCTGCTTATTTCCAACAGCAGGCCCTCTTTTGAATGAAAAAAATTCACTATCGACCCTGTGGAAAAACCTGACGCCTTTGAAATATCTGCTAATGTTGTGGATTCGTATCCATATTGTTTAAACAAAGTTTTGGCGTTATCCAAAATAATTTTCTTCTTTTTCGCAGATTCAATTTGCCGTTTTGTGATTTTTTCGGTCATATAAAATGTTCCTCCAGCCGCAATCAATTTACAATGTATTATAACAGATATTAAAATACATTTCAATTTTTGAGCACACACATGTTAACAGACTGCCGGCCGAAAACGGTGTGACCAGGAAAAGTCTTTTCATTCCCCGATCATTGATTCGCTGCGGCAGTCCTGTACCTGGAAATTACCTGCGAAAAGCAAAGATTATCAGGCATTACATTCTCTCCTTTCAATAATAAGTTTTCTCAAAATGACATAAGCCCCTATAATGGGAGTTCAGAAAGCTCTTTAGTCATATCCGTAAGAGTAACAGCAATTTCGTTAATATAATCTTCTTCAGCACGTTGAATAGGGAGCATGACACAGAGAGATGCGATTACGCGACCGGTATATTTATATATTGGTGCTGCAATGCTTACGACACCACTCTGATACAATTCGCGTTCAATAATGTGGGATTTGGTTCTTGCTTCCGTCAGAAGATTGGTTAACGTAGTTTTATCTGGGATTTTTTCTGGGAAAGAATCATGTTCTATTGCAGAGTTAAGGCTTTCATCATTAAGACATGATAAATACATTAGTCCTGATGCAGTACAGGACAAAGGATACCATTCACCTAGCGATAATGAAACTTTTACAGATTGTGTCGATTCATTAAGGCTTGTACATATGGACTGGACATTCCCGTTCCGTTTTAGATAATGGAAAAGAGCTGCAGTTTCGTCGTACATATTGATGAGCTTGTTAAGATATGGTTGGGAGTAAATGTTTAAATTTACGTTGCGATATGCCTGAAGTCCAAGCTCGAACATTTTTCCTCCGTAACTGTATTGATGTGCATCTGTGTTCTGCTCGACATAACCTCTCGCTTCCAGTGTTTTCAGCAGATGAAACGTAGTTGTTTTATTGAGACCGAAATGATCGGCAATATCGGTGAGCTTTTTGCCGTCACCTACAGAAACCAGGTATTCTAGAATATCAAAAGCTCTGTTTACGGATTGTATTGTTTTTACATTTTTTTCTTCTTTCATATTAATACCTCTTAATAAAATTCCTATCAGTAGTATTATATCATGCAATCTATAGTTTTACAATGTAAAACAAAATAAAAAATAATTTTGTATTATAAAAACACCTTGACAAATAAAAGAAGGCAAATTATTATTATCAAAGGTAGTTTTACATTATAAAATAATATTTTATAATGTAAAACAAATTGCATCATCGATAATGTAAACAGTTTTATGTGTTTTCTCATATTTGTTAAAATCAGTCGACCGGAGATGAAGATACTAGGAATTTTGAGAAAACTTATTATTGAAAGGAGAGAATGTAATGTCTGGAGATCAATTTGATTTATTACTAAAGACATTTGCAATAGTAGGGGTATTACTTCTTGTTGGCACATTTTTAAGGGCCAAAGTAAAGATTTTTCAACAACTTTATCTTCCTGCATGCGTAATAGGAGGAGCTATTGGTCTTATACTTGGACCTAGAGTCCTTGGATGGATACCAATGTCGGATGCCATAATGAATACGGCATCAAATATGCCTGGTAAATTATTCTCGGTTATCATTGCTGCGATGCCAATGTGTGCCATGAAACTTAAAAAGGGAGAATTGTTCAAAAGGATCGATGCTCTTACTATGGGCATAATAATTACAATGGTTGCTGCATTGCAGTTTGCAGCAGGTTTCCTTGTTAATGTCATCTGTAACAGCATTGGACAGAATGTTTATGCTGGGTATGGAAGCGAACTCATGATGGGTTATTGCGGGGGTTACGGAGTCTGCGCAACTATTGGCAATGCGTTCAAGAGTCTTGGACAAAATTACTGGGAGGTAGCACAAGGCATAGGAATGACTTTTTCAACCATAGGGATGATAGGAGGCATACTTATAGGAATAGCAGTAATAAATATAAAGGCCAGAAAGAAGGAAACGCACTATCTTGCGGATCCTAACAGCATACCAAAAGAAATGAAACTTGGGGTGATCAGTGACCCGAATGAGCAGCCGTCAGCTGGAAAACAAACAACATCAGGCGGATCGATTGATACTATAGCGCTTCACCTTGCTCTCATCATGCTTGCTGTAGGTATTGGGTATATTATTGAATATTTCGTAGTTAAATATAACGTACCAGGTCTTTGCTATATGACTTGTTGGTTCTATGCACTTATTGTTATGTATATAATATGGCCTGTTGTCCGAAAACTCGGATGGGATAAATACTTTGATGCAAATATTAAGAGCAGCATTCAAGGATTTGTAACGGATTTTATTGTAACAGCGGCGATAATGAGCATGCCGCTAGAGGCGATAATGGCATATTGGTTACCGATTCTTATTACCGCTATACTTGGATTTATCATAACAGTACCACCGATTCTTTTCCTCGATAAGCATTTGCTCCAGGAAGACTGGGTCGAAAAATCTATGGGACCTCTTGGAATGATGACGGGAGATTTTATTACAGGAATGATGCTCACACGTATGGTGGATCCTGATTTTAAATCCAATGCGATAGCTGATTTTTCAATCGCATACTCGATTAATACATTTTACTGTGTTGCAATGCTCGCGGTAGTTTATCCATATGTAGTTACTAAAGGTGCAATGAGCGCATGCCTCTTTACTTTTAGCCATGCTGTTATTCTTGCTGGCATACTGGTGGTATTCAGTATTTGGGTAAGAAGAAGGAAGGCGGTATAACGTGTCAGAATTAAAAAAACTAAGAGTAATAGAAGTGCCGTATTGTTATAACAAATGGCGAGTGGATCCAAATTGTGAACCGTATAAAATAACTGCGGAAATCAAACGATTCATTGGCCCGCGTGATGTGGACCTTTATCATAAAGAAAACCTATATTCAAAAGCAAACGTGCCATATGCAGTGGATGAAATTGATCATAATGATCGCAATGAAATGAATCCGTGTTTCTCTCTATGCCGTTCAATATCTGACATTGTATGTAATTCCAACGAAAATGGCGAATCCGTACTGATTGCAAATGGTTATTGCTTGTTCGCACCGGCAATCGCGGGTGGGGTCCAAAGAGCCGCCGGAGAAAATAAAACAATCGGCGTTGTATGGATTGATGCGCATGCTGACAATATGGTAATAGAAGAGTCTATGGAAGAAACGCGTTTTGTTGGATTGCCTGTGTCGGGAATGCTTGGTCAGACATATGAGTACTGGCGTAAAGATATATGCGGCCTTAAGAAGCCTATCGAAGGCGCGCATTTACTTATAGGAGATACAAGAGCAAATGAAGGCGAAATGGATCATACCATGGAAAAAGCAGGCGTTATCCATGTCTCACATGATCAATTTGCATGTTGCAATATTTGGCAGAAAAAAGTAAACGATTTTGCAAAGGATGTGGATGCTATATATTTGTCTGTCGATGTGGATATACTTAACAAAAAGTATATTCCGGCATACGAAAAAGAAGTAGAAAATGGACACGACATTGAAACTGTTATGCAGAATATCCACGCAGTCATGAACACAGGCAAAGTAAATGCCTTCTCAATGTTCTGTCTTGATTTTGACCATTATGAACATGGAGGAAAAGAAACATATAGAAATGGCATGAAACTGATTTCATCAGGTTTGGAAGCATGGAAAAATACAGCGCTATAAAAATCAAAATATCCAGCCGGGTTGCCTCGGAAAGGCACCCGGCCTTATAATAATGGGAACATTCATTAATCCATCACGGCATATTTGTCCGGCTCATTTCTTTGTACATAGTCGCGAGCATATCTGCAATCGCGTATTCTGACATGAGAGATGAACTGAACGATATTTCGTATTCGGAAGGTACGCCCCAGTCCTTGTCAGTATGAGCGTAGTAATACGCTTTTCTGCGGCGGTCGGTCCGCCTGATTTTTCCGGCGGCGGTTTTTTCATCCAGGCCGTCGCGCTCCATTACAGTATGAATACGGTACTCGCGTGATGCGGCAATGAATACGCTTATTACCTTGTGGCCGGTGTTTTTCCTCAGAATGTCGTCGGCACATCTTCCGACAAAGATGCAGTCTCCCTTTTCAGCCAGATCGAGGATAACTTCCTTCTGTACGGTATAAAGCACATCGTTCGGACTTCGGCCGTAATACTCCAGTTCTTTGCCGCTTGTGACCGCGGTGTAAAGCATGGGATTTTCTTTCCTTTCGTCGGCTTCTTCCAGTATTTCCTGAGCGATGCCGCTTTCTTCCGCTGCTTTGATCAGCAGTTCTTTGTCGTAACAGGGGATACCGAGGCGGTCGGCAGTCATTCTTGCGATGACGCGGCCGTTGCTGCCGGATTCTCTGTTTATGCAAATGATTCTACTCATAACGATCGCCTCCGTTGGATAAAAATCGGTTGCACGTCAGATATTTTTTATATCTAAATTTTAGCAGGACGGACACGAAAATCAATCCTTCGGCTGCATCGAAATGTACTACAAAACAGACCGTATGTAGTATAATAATAGGCAGAGACAGTATTTTTTGAACAGCGTGAGCGGTTTGTAAAAACGAAACCGCAGAGACCGCGGCATTACTGCAAAAAAAGAATTTGACAATATGACTGACAGCGAGTATTTATATATTTGTCAGATCCGCAGAGATGACTCGACGCGGACATGAACGTCCATAATGCCGGACCGTTAAATCCGGGTGTAATGCTTTAATCTATTATCGCATTAATGAGGTTGAAAGGAGTACACTATGAAATTTACTATTGTAGGAAGTCATCTTTGCCTTGATACGCAGGAGGCGCTGGAAAAGTGCAGCAGAGCGGACATGGATTTTGAGTTCAGCAATATCTCAGACAGTCTCGAAGATCTGAAGTTTTATCTCAAGCTCAGAGAGAACGATCCTATGTATGAGGATGTAATAGAGAACGGGAGCCTTGGCATTCCGCTGTTCATCAGTGAAAACGGGGAAAAAACATTCGATCTGGACCAGGTCCTCGCAGGCTGGAAATAATTCTATTTAAAAATCGTCTGACAACAGCCGGACACGTATATTTACAGCAGTGACAGGTTTATGTGTCACTGCTGTATGTTGTACTTGCGGAAAACGCGGCATTAAAAAAACAGCGCCGGCCGGATGCATGACAAGTTGCGGAAATCCGGGTTTGAAAGTATAGTGTATATAAGATGAATCATATCGAATGTGAGAGATAAAATGATAAACAAAAAATATGTGAGTCCTGTTCTGGAAACGCTGAGAAATTATTCTCTGAGGGCCGGAATAGAGAAAGCGGCCGGATACGCGGCTGAATATGCGGCGGAGATCGAAGACAGACCGGTTTATCCGCGCTGTGAAGCTCTGGCGGAGCTCGGGCAGCTCGGCGGGAACGTTCCTGAGCATCCCGAATTGACAGATAAGATCATTGACATCCTGGGCGGTGCGGGGTCGGATACGGCAGTATCTTCAACGGGAGGAAGATACTTCGGGTTCGTAATGGGCGGAAGTCTCCCGGCCGGTATGTGTGCAGGCATTCTGAGTTCGGCCTGGGACCAGAATGCGGCCAAATATGCTATGTCTCCTGTTGCGAACGAACTGGAAGACATCTGTGAAAAATGGGTGTCTGACATCCTGGGACTTCCGGACGGCACGGCAATGGCCACTGTCGGAGGCAGCTCAAATGCCACGCTGATCGCTATTACTGCGGCAAGAGATGCCTTGCTGGCCCGCAAAAATTATGACGCGGGCCGGAACGGGCTTTTCGGCGCACCGGAGATAAGAGTGGTGACAGGCGCAGCCGCGCATCCGTCGGTTTACCGGGCGCTGTCGGTCATAGGACTCGGCGGCGGCAGGATCGAAGAAGTCCCGTGCGGACCGGATGGCAGCATGCAGGCGGACGCTCTGCCTGAACTCGACGATATGACGCTGCTGATCCTGCAGGCGGGCGCGCTCCATACGGGCGCTTTTGATGAAATCAGACCGATATGCGAAAAGGCCTGCCGGGCAGGGGCGTGGATCCACATCGACGGAGCGATCGGCCTGTGGGCGGCGGCTTCAGAAAACCTGAAACATCTCACGGATGGTCTGGAACTGGCGGATTCCTGGGCGGCTGATGCGCATAAAGGGCTCAATGCACCGTACGACAACGGGATCGTTCTCTGCCGTGACCGGGGCGCGCTTAAAAAAGCGATGGGCGGAGCGGATCTTTCGGGGATCGATGCATCTGCCGGGACATCCCGCCGCGATAATATGGATTACACATTCGAAATGTCGAGACGCGCGCGCAGTGTGGAATTGTGGGCAGTAATAAAAAGTCTCGGACGCGGTGGCATCGGTCAGATGCAGGATGAGCTCCACGCGAAGGCTGTATACTTTGCCCGGCGCCTTGCCGATGCGGGATTTGAAATCATGAATGATGTGACATTCATACAGTTCGGGGCGCACTGGAAAGACGACAGCGCGACAGAAAAAACACTCAGCGCCGTACAGGCTTCCGGCGTCTGCTGGATGGGCGGTGCGGAATACAACGGTAAATTCTGCATCCGGATATGCGTCTGCTCATGGCGGACGACATATGAAGATATAGACATGTCAGCGGATGAGATCATCCGCGCGGCAAACGGAGCGCAGTGACAAAGGCGCGCCGGCTCAAAATGCGTTGACCGCGGCGCGCGGCGCGCGCCAGGCGGAAAGGAAAACAGAACGGAGGAAGGAATATGAAAAGAACAGCGATAACATCAAAAGATGCAGCGGCTATCGGCCCTTATTCACATGGAATCGATGCGGACGGATTGATTTTTCTTTCCGGACAGTCGCCGGAGGATCCGGTAACGCTTGAGATCCCCGAAGGCGGCGTGCAGGTGCAGACGCAGCAGTGCTTCGACAATCTGCTGGCGGTGCTGAAAGAAGCCGGACTGACATTCGACGATGTACAGAAAGTAAATGTGTATCTTACCGATATGGATGATTTTGCGGCAATGAATGAAGTGTACAAGAAGCAGTTCGCGCAGCCGTATCCCGCAAGAACGACTGTTGGAGTGGCGTCGCTTCCGCTCGGCGCAAAAGTCGAAATTGAAATGATAGCGAAGAAGTAAGTGCCGGCAGAAAAGTAAGGATAAATGATTAATGGAATGGGAAAAAATCTACAGCTCAAAATTATGTTCCGCAGAAGAGGCGGTGCAGCATATAAAATCAAATGATGTCGTAGTGTTCGGGGAATGCGCTTCGGAACCGCCGACTCTGGTAAATGCGATGGTAGCAAACGCCGATGCTTACAGGCATGTAAGGATCGAGCATATGCTTTCGCTGTCGGAGGTATCGTATGCAAATGAAAAGTACAGAGACAATTTTTATTACGGCGGTTTTTTCTGCTGCGCCGGGAACCGCGACAGCGTCAATAACGGTGTCGGCGATTATCTGCCCGTGAATTTTTCTGAGATCCCGAGGCACTTCAAAAGCGGCATGCTGCCGGTCGATGTCTGTCTGGTTCTCGCATCTCCTCCGGATGAAAACGGCATCTGCCACATCTGCGGTGTCGGCGGTTATACATATGCGGCGACACAATATGCGAAGACGCTCATCGTTCAGATCGATAAAAATGTGCCTGTAATAAACGGAGACACCGGCATCCGAGTCGAAGATATCGATCATATTGTCGAATCCGACACTCCGATCAGAGAACTGACGCCTCCAGCGATCGGCACGGAAGAACGGGCGATCGGGAAATACTGCGCCTCGCTCGTCGAAGACGGGAGCACGCTGCAGGTGGGCTTCGGCACGATCCCTGACGCAGTAATGGAAGCTCTGCGCGGTCACAGGCATCTCGGGATCCACACTGAGCTGATGACGGACAGTCTGTTCGATCTGGTCAGATCCGGAGCGGTCGACAACAGTATGAAGGCCATTAACCGGGGCCTGATAACGACAGCAATTGTGATGGGGACGAAAGCCTCCTATGAGCAGTATGATCATAATCCGGATCTGGAGATCCGGTCGGTCGGTTATGTGAACGATCCTTATATCGTTGCGCAAAATTCGAAAATGGCGGCGATCAACGGCACGCTGGAGGTCGATCTCACGGGACAGGCCAATTCTGAATCGATCGGTTACCGGCAATATTCGGGCGTCGGCGGTCAGGTGGATTATCTGCGCGGAACTTCAATGTCGCGCGACGGGCTCGGCAAGTCGATTCTCGCAATGAAATCGACGGCGGCGCTGAAAAACGGCCGGACGGTATCGAAGATAGTGCCGGTTGTCGGCGAAGGTGCGGCGGTCACAGTCAACAGATGTGACGCTGATTATATTATTACCGAATACGGGATCGCGCGGATGAGATGCAAAACGCTGAAAGAACGCGGCCGCGAGCTGATCGGGATCGCGCATCCTGATTTCCGCGATGCGCTCGAACGCGCCTTTTACGAAAGGTACCACGTAATGCCGTGACACCGTGTTTGACGCCGGATCGCGCGGTGCCGGCCGTCTTTGCCGCGCAAGCACACATAGAGACCGGGCTATAGCTTTTTTTCAAGCAGCACCAGTTTCACATCCGGTATGCCGTTGAATACGCACGACACGATATCAGGCTCCGAAAACCCCAGTGAGGCGTAAAGCCTGCGGGCGGCGGAGTTGGTTTGATTCGTGTCCATGCGGAGATAGCGGCATCCGTTTTCAAGGGCGAACTTTTCATAAAATGCAATGAAGCAGCCGGCGTATCCGCGTCCCTGGAAGCCGGGATCGACAACCAGCGTGTGCAGCACCATTACTTCATCGTCAGGAGCATCATATTTCCAGCCGGCGTCGGCATATTCCGGACCCTGGGCATGGTCGATGCGCGCTGATGCGATGACTCTGCCGTCTTCCTCTAATGCAAACAAGCTTCCGTTTCCGAAAGCTGTCCGCGCGGTATCCCCGGTGGGATAGACTCCGGCGCACCAGCCTGTGCTGAAACGTCCGAGCCGCTCGAGTTCGAGGATTTTGTCATATATGGCCGCTATCTGCGGAATGTCAGATTCAATGCATTTTCTTATCATACCGCTATTGTAACATAACACATATTGATTTTGTTAAAATACCGGAAGACAATTGCGTGCCGGCGCATTACCATATTCCGAGGATATGCTGCATGAAAAGGCTGGCGCAGGCTATCGCGACCCAGCACACGAGGCCGAGACATAACGGCTTCGCGCCGGTCTTGATGAGCTTGACGAGGTCAGTGTTGAAGCCGATCGCGGCCATGGCAGTAATGATCATTATTTTGCTCAGTGTTCTCAGCGGTGTGGTGACAGCGGCAGGGAGCATGAAGATCGTGGTGATGAGTGAGGCTCCGAGGAACAGCAGGACGAACCACGGGAAAATCTTAGTGATATTGATGCTGTTGCCTTTTTCCTTCTTGTTCTTTTTCGCAAAAATTACCGACAGGATAAGCGTTATAGGAATGATCGCGAGCGTACGCGTCATTTTTACTATTGCCGCTCCGTTCAGACAGTTGCTGCCGTGGATGCCGTCCCAGGCCGCTGCCGCAGCAGTAACAGATGATGTGTCGTTGACGGCAGTTCCCGCGAACAGGCTGAAACCTTTGTTGGAAAGACCGAGAAGACCCCCGAGCGAAGGAAAAATCAGCGCGGCGATAATGTTGAAGAAGAATATTACAGATATTGCCTGGGCGATCTCCTCGTCGTCCGCATCTATTACGGGAGCTGTCGCCGCGATAGCGGAACCTCCGCAGATAGAAGAGCCGACGCCGACAAGGATCGCGCTCTTTTCCGGGATGTCGAGCGCCTTGTAGAGCACATATGAAGTGATCAGAGACGTTGATATTGTTACTACAATGATAGGAAGCGACGTTTTGCCCATCATTGCCACCTGACGCAGGTTCATAGAGAAACCAAGGAGTACGATGGCTGTCTGCAGTATGTACTTGGAGGCGAATCCGACGCCGGGCTGGAAAGCATCCTTATCCCTGATAAGCGCGCCGGCCGCTATTCCGATCAGTATCGCGAAAACGGGGCCTCCCACTACGGGAAGCAGATTCCCCAGAAAAAACGCCGGTGCGGCGATTGCGAGGCATATCAGGATGCCCCTGATTTTGCAGGTAAATGATTTCATGTCAGATTGTCCTTTCATTGTTATTTAAGCTTTGACAGTTTTCAGTTTACTGTGATATATTGATTATGTAAAATTATGATTTATGATGTTATCATCAGAAAATATTATCGACAGGCAGGCGGAGAAAAGAAAGGAGACGCGCGGTGCTGGATTACAGAATGGATACATTCCTGGCTGTATGCGAGGCGATGAATTATACGCGCGCGGCCGAAGCGCTCGGGCTCACTCAGCCGGCAGTGTCGGGGCATATAAGGATGCTGGAAGAAGAATACGGCGTAAAACTGTTTTCGTATGCGGGGAAAAAACTTACGCTGACAAAAGCGGGAGAGATATTGAAAAGATCCGCCATTACACTGCAGCATGATGAGACCGTGCTGAAACAGAGAATGGGCGGCGCGGCTGATCTGAGAAAACATATGAGATTCGGAGCGACAAAAACCGCCGGGCCATATGCGGCTGCCTTCCCTCTCTGCGATTTTCTCAAACGAAACGACGATATAAATATCAAATTGGTAATAGACGATACGAAAAATCTGCTGGAACTTCTCGACAGGGGGGAAATAGATTTTGCCCTGGTCGAAGGTAATTTCCCGAGAAACGATTATGAATCTGTGAGATATTCCGAGGAGCCGTTCTGCGCGGTGACGGCGCCGGGCCATGTTTTTAAAAAGCGCAATGTGCGGCGCGCGGAGGATCTCGTCGGGGAGAGACTGCTGATACGAGAAAAAGGTTCCGGTACGCGCGATGTGCTGGAGGCATATCTGAAAAATGAAAATCTTTCGATAGAAAATTTCACCGACATTGTCGAGATAAACGACCTGGAAATGCTGAAAATACTGGCGGAGGAAGATTGCGGGATAACATTTCTTTATGAAACCGCCGTAGAAAAAGAACTGGAAGAAGGGCTGCTGGAAAAAATCAGGATCAAAGGTTTTGCCGTCAGCCATGATTTCGCGATAATAAGGAGGAAAGGAAGCATTTTCCCGGACAGCGGAGCAGAGCTGTTCGGATAGCGGCGTCACACAGCGTGTCCGGAGCAGGAATATTTGTGAGGGCCGCATAAAGGCAAAAAACAAGTATTGTGAGCATAAAGTCAAATGCTGTATAATCATATTGCAGTCATATTAAGATGATGGTGAAATATGGAAAAAAACGAACTCGAAAAAATAATAGCTGAGGAATATAAGAATGTCAGAGAAAGATGGAGGCATAATCATCTGCGGCTGATGCTGGCCATGAGTGCTGTTGTGATAGCCCTTGAATTCGTGATGATATTCGTGATCATGGGAAACCATATGGCCAGTATCGGCACATCGCTGTATACGGAAAAGTATTTTGCGGCTCCGGTCATATGCTATGCCGTGATCAGCCTGGTCACGGTGCTTCTGCTGCGAATGCCGAGCATCAGCGCTGCGGCGAAAAACTATACTGTGTCGATCGGCTTCGCCATGATATGCGCCGTCATGTGCTTCATGCACGACTACTTTTTCGCTGTCTACGCGAGCGGAATGATCGCAATAGTAATGACGATAGTGTACTGCGATATCAAACTTACTGCAGTGACATCCGGTTTTATGATCCTGTCTGAGACAGCGATAGGCATATTCGGCCGCTGGGACACCGCAGTAGTCCGCAACACGCAGTACAGTATCGATGTAGTAATAATCATCATCATTCTTGCGGCGGCGTTCTTTGCGTCGCTTGCTATCATAAAATGGGAGAACATACGCAACGGCGAGGTCGTGACCAAACAGACTGAAGTCGAACAGCTCAAGGATAAAATACTGATAGACGAGCTTACGGGCATTTATAACCGGGCGGGAGTCAGGCGGTTTTTTGACAGCGCCGAACCGCCGGTCGTGCTTGCTATGATCGATATCGACCATTTCAAATATGTCAATGACACCTGGGGCCATCAGACAGGCGATGAAATACTTGTCAGCTTCGGCAATATTCTGCTGGCGCATTCGGATAATGCAAGATTTGATTTTCGCTACGGCGGCGATGAATTCCTGCTGGCCTTTATCGATACGACCATTGACGAAGCATCTGTAAAATGCAATAAATTCCGCAGTATGTTCGAAGAGTCGCTGCCTTCGGAAGTGAGGCTGGCCGGCATCAGTTTAAGCTACGGTGTGGCGGAGTACCTGAAGGGAATGACGCCGGGAGAAGGAATATCTCATGCCGATCACGCTCTTTACGCGGATAAGAAGAGAGACGAAACAAATCAGGATATGTAGTTCAGGTGAAAAAATTTAAGCATTTTGTGAATTTTCAAGATAAATACTGAATTATCTGTCTATTTGTTGTATAATAAAAGTCCAATATTATTGTTAAGTGATGAGGCAGAAAGGGTAGGTTTTCAAATGCTGAAGAAAAGAATTTTTACCATCTGCCTGGCGGCGGCGGTCACCGTATCGATGATCCCGGGCATATCTGTATCCGCGGCCGGCGCTGCGGATACCGGAGATGAATATGACGGATATATTGTCGCGTTTGACGACAGCACATCGGACAGCACGATAGAAAAAGTTGTCGGAAGCGAGGGGGACGACTGCGATTCGATCTCAGACCTTGGCGCGCAGGATCAGAAACTGGCGCTGGTGTCTGTGGAAAGCGATGAGACAGGCGGTTCCGATGCAGTAATAAACAAAGTCGTCGAAGGTTACGAGGATCACGGCAGCGTGGTCAGTGTTTCGCCGAATTACCGGCGGAAAGTCTGCGCGTCGGTGAACGATACGTACAGCTCATCGCTGTATCAGTTCAGCATGCTGGACATCAGCTCGGCCTGGGCGCAGCTTGAAGAGGCTGGCCTGCCGTCATCGAAGGTCAGAGTCGCGCTTATCGATACAGGCGCTTCGCTTGCTCATGAGGATCTTCAGAGCAATATGGATCTGAGCCTGGCAAAGGGATTTACGAACGGCAGCGATACATCTTCGGGGGACGATACTGATACGGATAGCCACGGGACCCACGTGGCGGGGATCATTGCCGCGACAGCTAATAACAGTCTGGGGACCGCCGGAGCGGCCAGCGGGGCTTCGAACAATATCGTTGATCTGATACCGGTCAGTGTGCTCAGCAGCGACGGCTATATATACGATGATGATATTATAAGAGGAATAAATTATGCGCTTGCCAGGGATGTCAGTGTCATCAACATGAGTCTCGGAGGAGAGACAGATGATACTGTACTCGATTCGGCGATAGCAAATGCGTACAGACACGGAGTTACAATAGTATGCGCGGCCGGCAATGAAGCCGAAAACGGCAACCCGCTGGAGTATCCGGCAGCATCCGACTATACCATCAGTGTGGCGGCCTGCGGAAGCAGCGGCGCGCGGGCGTCATTTTCCTCATACAATGAATATGTTGATGTCATGGCTCCGGGAGTCAGGATCATGAGCACTGTGAACTGGAGCGACGGGACGCAGTATTATTCATATTCGGGGACCTCGATGGCGTGCCCTATGGTTTCGGCCGAGGCGGCGCTTCTCTATGCGGCAGATCCGGATATTACGCCGTCAGAAGTATACAGTTTCATAACCGGCACGGCAAGTCATGCGTCTGCAAAGGATGAATATACCGGGTACGGGATCGTGAATTATTCCGCTGCAGTCCGGGCGGCTCTCGCCGCCGGTTCATCATCGGCAGGATCCGACGGATCGGACAAAGTGACTACAGTCGCAAAGGTATCGGGTATAGCGGCGAAGGCTCTGGGCGGCAGCAAAGTAAAAGTATCGTGGAGCAGCGTCACCGGCGCGGCGAAATATCAGATCGCCAAAAAGAAGAAAGGCGGAAGCTACTCGGTGACGACCGCAGGCTCATCGTCAAGATCGAAGACATATACAAAACTGAAGAAGGGCAAGTACTACTATTTCAAAGTACGCGCGGTCAAAACAGTCGACGGCAGTACGTATTACGGCAGCTGGTCAACGGTGAAAAAAATAAAAGTAAAGTGATGATGACATTAAAAAAGGCTGCCGCGGCAGCCTTTTAGCATGGTATAAACCTGACATTCCGGATTATTTATTTATTCTGGTAGCTGCGCATTCTCTGACGATCGCTTTGTGGCAGAAACCTTCGAACACGACGGCACATACAACAGCCATGATCCCATAAACCGCTGTCATTGCTGCAGGTCCGGCGATCGTAAATGCTGCGACTGCAGCCATAAGTGCTCCGAAGAAAGATGCAAACGCTCCTACGTTGAGCCAGTTTGTTCTTTCACGTGCTGCTGCAAAATAAGTATCCCCTGTCATATACATTCTTTTTTCCATGGTGCTTACCTCCTTTTATTCAATACACCCTGTCCTTTGAACAACTATAATATAGCTCAGACATAGCCATAAGTAAAACGGTAAATTATAATATCGGATATTAGAAAACATAATAGCAGACACGATGGGGCAAAAACTGAAAAAACACACTTCACAGTGTGCTTTTCCAGACTTATTCACTTATTATTTATCCTCTGAGGAAATTATGATATTTATTTCCTGTTCCGGTCACGATATAATATAACCTAGAGAAACTTATTAGTAAAACGAGAAAATATAATAGTGAACATTACGATTTGTAATAGCAGACAGCAGAAGCGGAGATGTTTGATGGATAATAAGAAATATGAGGCGTTTGAACGCGTTGCGAGGAACGGCAGCATAACGAAAACAGCCGAGGAAATGGGATACACACAGTCGGGCGTGACACAAATGCTGAACAGCCTGGAAACGGAACTGGGACTTTCACTGATAATGCGGACGAACAAAGGCGCATCGCTGACAACGAGCGGGCGCGATCTTCTGCCGTTTATCCGTGAAGAACAGATATGGGAAAAACGCATCAGAGAAGAATGCAGCCGCATGCTCGGCAGGGAAACAGGCTCGATAGAAGTGGGCAGTCTGACAAGTATAGCCTCGGCGATCATGCCGCGTGCACTCGACCTGTTCAGGGAAAGACACCCCGGTATAAGAATAAACCTTATCGAACTCGGGACCCAGCCGATGGCGCGCATGCTGGCGGACGGGCGCATCGACGCCGCTTTCATGGAAATCGAAGGGAATGAACACTTCGAATCGCGGGAACTTTTCAAAGATGAGATAAAAGCGATAGTATCATTTGATCATCCCCTGGCGCGGCGCAAAAAAGTCACTCTGGAAGAACTCAACAAATATCCCTTCATAGCTCATACGACATCCGACTATGATCAGACCAACGTTGACTGGGCCTATTATATTACCGGCACGAAGATGGACTGGGACATCAAATTCTCCTGTGACGATGATCTTATGCTGCTGAACATGGTCGCGCATGACCTCGGCGTATCACTGGCCGGGAGCGTCATGGTCAGTAATTATCCGGGCAAAGTGGCGGAGATATCACTCAGCCCGCGGCGTTACCGCACACTCGGAGTCGTAGTCAGATCGAAAAAATACGTGTCGCCGGCAGCGCGCGCGTATATCGATACAGTTGAAGAAGTAGTAATGCAGGCTGTCAGAGAGAGGCGGCTGTGATGAAGATACTAAGGTTTGCTGCAGCGGCGGCAGTAATGATTTTTGCCTTGTGCATATGTTTAATTCAGCCGGAAGGGGCCATGGCCTCCGATCAGCGCGAGCAGGCGCACGGGATGAATTACGTCACGGATCCTGTGACTGGATATTCTTACCTGATCTGGTCGGATGAATATGACAGCGGCACGATGAAAAACGGCAGCTGGACGCATGATATTTTCTATCAGAAAATAGATCCGAATGCTCCGGAGCTCACAAAGAAAAAAGTCCTTGTGTCTGCTTATGAAGCTCAGGAACCGGCGAGTGCATCGTTCAGCAGCGATGGAAATCTGATCGTGACCTTTGAAGACGGGAACGATACACACGGCTATACGATTGCTCAGAGGTACGCGATATTCAGGCCCGGCAGCAGCGGCAGTCTCGTGCCTGTGATGGATTATTCCCCCGATGACACTATCGTTGGCCTCGGCGGTCATTCCGGGCACTGCTCGTCGACTGCCGACAGACAGATCGTGGCATGGAATGAAGGATGGACCGACGGCGGCGGAGACAAGGGCCTCGGTACCGGAAACAATATTTTCGTGTCGGCAATGCGGACCGACGGTACCGGCATCGTTACAAAGGACATAGCGGCCGGCGGCAAAACGCGCGACTGGTGGCCTGTTACCGCATCTTCTGTAAAACAGGACAAGAGTATTATCGTCTGGCAGCGTTACGTGAAAAAGCATACTTACAGCAAACTGATGTACGCCCTGTATGATCCTGTAACCAACAAAGTCCTGAGCCGCGCGCGCGTCGGGGATTACAAAGTGAAATATTACAATTACAGTGTGACCTATCTTGAAAGCATCGACCGCTATGTGCTGACGGCGACGCTGAAAAACGGAAAAGGCGTCATGCTGCTGATCACTCCTGCCGGGAAAATCACTGTAAAAAAGAGCGGGCTCGCAGCCTTTGCGCGTGAAGCGGAGCCTGCGGCCGGAACGTCTGACGGCGGGGAAACCGTAACGATGTGTTACCCGCGAGCTGCGGGCGGAGGAGTGTATTACCGCATCACAAAGTCCGGCATTGCGAAACTCCGCACATCGCCGGGGAAGAAATGGGGTTACCGCGGGACGAGCGGTTTCTTCGGCAGCGATACGGAACATGCGTCATTTGCGGTCCTGGGAGCTGATTCTGTTGAATTACGAACATTGCAATAACCTGACTCTTGTGGTATTCTATAACGTACTACAGCCATAAAATATATTGAAAGGGAGAAACAAAATGGCAGGAACAAAAGGAACATTTTATATAACCACACCAATCTACTATCCGAGTGACAACCTTCACATCGGACACACATACTGCACGGTCATGGCAGATGCGATGGCGCGTTTTAAAAGAGCGCAGGGATATGATGTAAGGTTCCAGACAGGAACGGATGAACACGGCCAGAAAATACAGAAGATCGCTCTCGAGAACGATATGACCCCTATACAATATGTAGACAAAATCGTCAGCGGAGTCAAAAAGCTCTGGGATACGATGGAAATCTCCTATGATGATTTCGTAAGAACTACGGAACCGAGACACATGGAGCGCGTACAGAAGATATTCATGAAGATGTACGAGGCGGGAGATATATATAAAGGAAGATATGAAGGACTTTACTGCACACCGTGCGAATCGTTCTGGACAGAAAACCAGCTCGTCGACGGATGCTGCCCTGACTGCGGCAGACCGGTCGAGAAAGCCAGCGAAGAGGCATACTTCTTCAAGCTCTCGAAATACGCGCCGGCTCTGCTGAAGAACTTCAGGGAAAATCCTGACTTCCTGCAGCCTGAATCAAGAAGAAATGAGATGATCTCATTCATCGAGCAGGGCCTCGACGACCTGTGCATTTCGCGGACATCGTTCGACTGGGGCATTCCTGTGCCTCTTGACGAGAAGCATGTCATCTATGTATGGCTCGATGCGCTTACAAACTATGTGACGACGCTCGGATTCCCGGATGATGACTGCCCTGAATATGAAAAATGGTGGCCTGCGGATTACCATCTGGTGGGAAAGGAAATCGTCAGATTCCATTCGATCATCTGGCCGGCTATGCTCATGTCTATGGGTGAGCCTCTGCCGAAGCATGTCCGCGGACACGGATGGCTGCTGATCGACGGCGGCAAGATGTCGAAGTCAAAGGGCAACATCGTTGACCCGGTAATGCTCATCGACCGTTACGGCGTAGACGCGCTGAAGTATTTCCTTCTCCGTGAGTATACGTTCGGGCAGGACGGCGTGTTCACGAATGAAGTAATGATCAAGAGACTCAACTACGACCTGGCGAACGATCTCGGAAATCTCGTTTCGCGTACTGTCGCTATGATAGAGAAGTACTGCGGCGGGGTCATTCCGGAAGGCGGCAAAGGCACCGGATTCGACGAAGATCTGCAGGCAGTTGCTACAGGCGCCGTGAAGAAGATAGATGAAGCGATGGAAGTATTCCAGTTCAATGTCGCCCTCGAGGAACTCTGGGTAGTCATCAGACGCGCGAACAAGTATATCGATGAGACAGAACCCTGGGTGCTCGCGAAAGACGAGAGCAACAGGGAAGTGCTCGACACAGTCATGCACAACCTTGCTGAAACGATGAGGATCGTTTCGATCCTGCTGTTCCCGTTCATGCACAATACAGCCGACAAGATCAAGACACAGTTCGGCATCATAGATGAAACATATACATGGGAAGATACGCAGAAGTGGGATATGACACAGGGACATAAGGTCTGCAAGGGCGAATCGATATTCCCGAGACTGGATATCGACAAAGAACTTGCCGAACTCGAAGCCATCGGAGCGGAGCAGCGCGCGAAGGCCATGGCCAAGTTGAAGGCTCAGGAAGAAGCGGGCAAAAAACTCGATGCCGCCAAGAAGGGCGGCAAGCCTGAGATACAGTTTGATGATTTTGACAAGATCGAGCTGAAAGTCGGCACAGTAGTGAAGTGTGAAAAGCATCCTGACGCCGACAAACTGCTCGTGTTCCGGATAAAGATCGGAGACGAGACCAGGCAGATCGTTTCAGGAGTGGCCGCATACTTCAAGCCTGAGGATTGCATCGGACAGAAGGTGGTTGTCGTAACGAACCTTGCGCCGAGAAAATTCAGGGGAGTGGAGTCCAACGGTATGCTGCTGTTTGCGGATAATATCGTCGACGGAAAAGAAAGATGTGAATTCGTGGAAACTGTCGCGGACGACGGCAACCCGGTCACATAACGAAAGGAAGACTTTTAATACAATGTTATTTGATGCTCATGAGCATTTGAATTACGACGGTTATACAGAAGCCGAGAGAGAAGCCGTCATTCAGGGTGTCATAGACGACCCCGAACTGGCGTATGTAATAGACGCGGGCTCAAATCTGGCAGACTCGATGCTGGCGGCGGATCATGCCGCAAAGTACGACTGGTGTTATGCCACTGCCGGATGTCATCCGCATGATACGGGGACTATGGATGAACTGCAGCTTTCGATGCTGCGTTCGATAGCGAAAAAAGAAAAGGTCGCTGCTGTCGGAGAGATCGGTCTGGATTTCCATTATGATTTCTCGCCGAGAGACGATCAGCGGAAATGGTTCAGAGAGCAGATACGAATGGCCAACGACCTGAAGATGCCGATAGTCATACATTGCCGCGAGGCGGATCAGGAATGCATGGATATTCTCAAAGAGGAGCAGGCTTTCAGCGAAGAACGGAAAAGCTGGTTTCCGAAAAGACAGACGGCGAAGGGATTCGAAAAAGCGGACGGAGATGCGCGGGTGCTGATCCACTGTTTTTCCGGCAGTGCCGAGATGGCGAGACAGTATGTGAAACTGGGCGCAACGATATCGATATGCGGACCGGTCACATATAAAAACAACCGCAAAGCGGTCGAGACTGCAGAGCAGATCCCTGCTGAATTCCTCACTGTGGAAACCGACTCGCCGTATCTCGCTCCGGAACCGAAGCGGGGCCACAGAAACAAACCGAATTATGTGGCATATACGGCACGCAGGGTCGCGGTCATTAAAAAAATGAGCTATGAAGATCTATGCGACATCACGCTCAGGAACGCCAAAGTATTTTACGGGATAGACTGATGCGTGATAAAGTAACACAAACTATATATGAAACGATCCGCTCTCACGGATCGATAAACAGAAACGAGCACATTGTTCTGGGCCTCTCGGGAGGCCCGGATTCCGTGTGCCTTTTTGATGTTCTGACGGGGCTGGCGGAGGAGATAGGCTTCACGCTGGAAACGGTGCATGTGAACCATAAGATACGTCCCGGCGCCGCGGAACATGATCAGGCATATGTGGAAAATATCTGCGCGGAGCGCGGAATAAAGTGTACTGTTGCCGTGGAGCACTGCGAGGAGCGCGCGAGGGAATGGGGGCTGACGTCTGAAGAGGCCGGCCGCCGCATCCGTTATGACGCGTTTGACCGCGCAGCTTCCGCATACAGCGCGGATCATCCGGAATGTCCCGGCGTGAAGATCGCGCTGGCGCATAATATGAACGACCAGGCGGAGACAGTCATGTTCCGCATTCTCAGGGGGACCGGGATCGACGGACTGGCCGGAATAGATTACTGCCGGAAGAGTCCCGCGGGATTCGACATCGTGCGGCCGCTGCTGGACTGCGAGCGGGAAGACATCGAGCATTACTGCGGCGAAAAAAAGCTGGAGCCGTGTATCGACAAGACTAACAGCGAACCGCTGTATACCAGGAACAAGATCAGGCTGGGCCTGCTTCCGTATATACGCGGGAATTTCAATGAGAATATAACGGAGACTCTGACCAGACTGGCAGCATCGGCGCGCGAAGACCGTGATTTTATGAGACAGGAAGCGGAAAAAATCTATGCGCGTGCTTTAAAATCGGCCGAAACGGGTATTATCGTCTTCGACAGAGGAATACTGAATGAAGCACCGGCAGCCATGAGACACCGCGTGGTCATTGACGCGCTCGGCGCGCTGGGGCTTACACAGGATATTACTTCTGTACATCTGCGGACTGCGGATGCTGTGATCTGCGGGGAAAGAGCTTCAGCGAAAGCGGAATTCCACGGCGGATACAGCGTCGGCGTGTCGTACGGCGATATCATATGCAGCTCGCCGGAAACAGGAGAGACACGCGGATGTGATTTTGATATAGATATAGAAGAAGGGAATTCGTATGCAGCGGACAAGTCGTCTGCGGCGTTCGATCTGGATGTCATGTGCGCGGCGCACGGGATCACCGCAGATGCGGCTCTGAACGGGGCGGTCGAGTTCCGCACGAGGCGTACGGGAGACCGCATTCAGCTGCCGGGCATGAAGGGGAGAAAAAAGATACAGGATCTTTTTGTGGATATGAAAGTACCTGCCGGAGAGCGTGATTCCGCAGTAATGGCGTGCATCGGTCACGAAGTGATCTGGATCCCCGGAGATGAAAAGACCGGGAGGAGGCCGAGATACAGCGGAAATTACCGGACAGGTGAAAATACGCAGCGCATGATAGTGCTCAGAATTCGCCCAACTTCTTGAAAAACAGGTGTGCATATGGTAAAATAACAAAATCTGTTTTGTAGAAGGAAACAGTTTTTGTTGTGCATACACAACCAGAAGGAGAAACAAATTGAAAAGAGTATCCAAAAACGTAGGAGTTTATCTTATAATATTCATTCTCGTACTGGCTATGGCCTGGTTCATCAACCGCCAGCCTGATCAGACTACGAAGGATGTATCGTTCTCAAAATTTACGACTTATCTTGCTGATTCAAAGTTCAAGACGGTCGATATCGATGATATGAAGATCACGGGAACGACTTCAGGCGGAACGCATTATGTCACATACGCGTCTTCCGCACTGGATGTCGAATATCTGAACAGCACATATATCAGAAAGCAGATGTCATCCGAGGGTCTGAAGGTAACGAATGAGGCGCCGAAGACGACGCCGTGGTACATTTCGATGCTTCCTACGGCGGCGATGATCATCATACTTGTAGTATTCTGGTATATGATGATGGCGCAGCAGGGCGGAAACGGAAAGGCCATGCAGTTCGGGAAGAGCCGGGCGAAGCTCCAGAAAGACAGCGATCTGCGCAAGATTACTTTCAAGGATGTTGCCGGACTTGATGAAGAGAAAGAGGAACTGCGGGAGGTCGTCGATTTTCTGCAGCATCCTAAGCGGTATAATGCGCTCGGAGCGCGGATACCGAAGGGCATTCTGCTTGTCGGACCTCCGGGCACAGGAAAAACATATATTTCCAAGGCTGCCGCAGGTGAAGCGGGTGTTCCGTTCTTTACGATCTCGGGTTCCGAATTTGTTGAGATGTTCGTCGGTGTCGGCGCATCGAGAGTAAGAGACCTTTTTGAGCAGGCCAAGAAAAATGCGCCGTGCATGGTATTCATAGACGAAATCGATGCCGTCGGAAGAAAGAGAGGCGCGGGCCTCGGCGGCGGACATGATGAAAGAGAACAGACGCTGAACCAGCTGCTGGTCGAAATGGACGGATTCGAGCCGAATTCGGGAATAATCATTCTCGCGGCTACGAACAGACCGGACGTGCTCGACCCTGCGCTGCTGCGTCCGGGCAGATTTGACAGACAGGTAGTCATCGGCGTTCCTGACGTAAAGGGCAGAGAGGCTATATTCCGTGTGCATTCGCGGAATAAGCCGCTGGATACTGACGTGGATCCGAAGGTCCTCGCGAGAAGGACTCCGGGATTTACACCGGCCGACATAGAAAACATGCTGAACGAAGCCGCGCTCCTTACTGCAAGGAGGAACGGCAGACATATCCGCATGGACGAAATAGAAGAGGCTATCACCAAGGTCATAGCGGGACCTGAAAAGAAGAGCCGTGTCATAAGTGAAGAAGAGAGAAAGCTGACGGCTTATCATGAAGCCGGACACGCGGTCGTGGCGACTGCGCTGCCGCATACCGATCCTGTCCATCAGGTGACGATAGTGCCGAGAGGCCGTGCGGGCGGATTCACGATGGTGCTGCCGAAAGAAGATAAATATTTCGCAACAAGAGTCGAGATGATGGAACAGATCATTCATCTGCTCGGCGGACGTGTAGCGGAAAAACTCACGCTCGACGATATCAGCACGGGCGCGAGCAACGATATACAGAGAGCTACGGATATTGCCAGGGACATGGTCACGAAGTACGGCTTCAGCGAGAAGCTCGGACCTGTCTGCTACAGCTCCGGTGAAGAGGTATTCCTCGGCAAGGATTTCTCGACGAGACAGAATTATTCTGAAGAAGTCGCGTCGGAGATAGACGAGGAGATACGCAAGATAATCGAAGACGCATTCGAAGAGTGCGAGAAGATACTGTCGACGCACAGCGACAAGCTTGAACTGGTAGCTCAGGCTCTGCTTGAGGTCGAAACTCTCGACGGAGAACAGTTCAAGGCTATTTACGACGGGGAAAAGACAGCCGATGATCTGGCTGCGGATATTGAAGTACGCGAGGAAATGATCCGCCGCGAGAACGAAAAGGAGGCTGCCGAATCGAAAAAGATCATGAAGCAGGAAGTTGCGGCAGAACGTATGGCTGAGAGAGAAATCGAAAATATCGGACCTCTGAGCGGCGAGTTCGGCAATCCTTTTGCAGCGAACGGAGAGGATGATCCAAAGGGCAGCGGCAAAAACGACGGAGCATCCGCCGGCGCCGGTGAAAATCCTGCGGGCAGCGCGGAGACAGACGGCTCTGAAACAAATGGTGCCGGTACAGACAGTGCCGACACAGAAGATGTAAGCGAAGAGGAAGAAGATCTTTCTATCTATGATACGGACTATCTGAACGCCGACGATGACGAAGAAGAGAATCAGGCGGATAAAAAAGATGACAGCCGTAATGATCGGGATTGATCCGGAGAGGTAAAATATGAAATTAACAGTCAGCGATTGCCTGAAGCTTGGGTCGTTTGATGACGCGAATGTGCTTGCAGGCGAAACAAATCTCGGAAATACTGTTAAAACAGTATCGGTTCTCGAGGCTTCAAGCAGAGAAGAAGCCGCGCGTTTCTGTACAGACAATAATCAGTTGACTTTCACATCGTTCAGCAACATCAGAGACAATGAGCTCGAGCAGTGCGGCATTATAGAGGAACTGGCGGCCGGCGGCAATGCGGGTCTGGTCATATTCCATGAAGGCGAGATCGTGCAGAAGGTCGGCAATAAAGTGATAAGTACGGCGGAAAGGTTCGACTTCCCGCTTATTGTCATGGACCGGGCCAGGGCGCCGAAAATTTCCGAAGCGATCACAGAAGTCACATCGAAGCTGTTCTACGGAAGCGGGGAAGAGGCGGAGAACCGTCTCATCGGCAACACGGTCATCCACCTGCTCAATTTTGATAAATATGCGGGATTTCAGGAAGCCGTCCGCGGCGCGGCGGTCAACAATGATTTTCAGGTAGTGCTTTTATCGGAAGAATTCAATCCGGTATTCGTGGTGGAAACGCAGTACAATACAACCATAGAAGAGGCGGTAATGCACGGGCGCGACAAGGCGGAGATCAGCGATTCCGCGATAGGCACGCTTATAGATGTGGAAGGCACCCTTACTTACTGGTGGCCGATGATGCTGAATGACACGAAGTATTTCATGCTTGTTGTGGATAACAAGGATCAGTATTCATCAGCGGAGATGATCAAACTGGCGGAAATCATAGAACTTGCGATGGGGATGTGGAAATTTACCCCTGTGCGCGATGCAAAGACGGAGTTTATCAATGCTCTCAGAAGAAGAAATATCAAGCAGGCATTTGCGCTCAAAGATGAAGCGGGAGTAGATCCTGCCGATATCATCAGCGTGTTTATGGCGCGCGGCGTCGAGAAGGATGTCGAACGTCACATAATGCAGGAATTCAGCAGATATAAGGACCTCAGCATCATACGCATAATAGAAGACAACAATACTTACGGCATGATCCTGAGAGGAAAAGAAGAAGAAAAAGGAGACTCGGGCAAGAGCGAGTGTCTGGAACTGTTCAACCGGCTCAAAGAGCAGAGAACGATAAGGATATTCCATGTCACGGGACTCAAGGGACTCGAAGGCGCTTATAACGGCTATCGTCTGATAAGCGAAGCCCAGGGCTTCACAGAGGCCGTGTTCCCTTACAAGAGAGTATTTACGAAATATGATCTTGCCCTCGTCAGCAACTGTATTTTCATACAGCTCCGCGGCGGGTACATCAAGAAAGACTTCACCGATCTTCTTGACGGATTCAGAGATATAGGTGAGAACAAAGGAAGACAGCTGCTCGACACCCTCGAGACATTCGTGCTCGACGCGGGCATGAACAGTGCGAAAACTTCCGAGTTCATGGGCATACATGCCAATACGGTCCAGTATCGTCTTAAGCGCATCAATGATGTGCTCGGAGCTGAGATCTCCGGCAACCGTGTACTGCCGGGCCTCACAGTCGCGCTGGCGCTTTCAAGACTTGAAAGACAAGCGGATAAATGAGGTATGTGTAAAGAAAAGAGGAAAATTCAATGAACAAGCTTGAAGAGCTGAGGCAGAAAAAAGCCGATATCGCCATGGGCGGAGGCGAAGCAAAGATCGAGTCTCAGCATAAGAGAGGAAAGCTGACGGCCAGAGAAAGACTGGACGTGCTTTTCGACGAGGACAGTTTTGTTGAAATGGATGTATTCATGACGCACAGATGCACCAATTTCGACATGGCTGAGAAGAAAGCTCCGGGGGACGGTGTCGTTACAGGATACGGCACGATCGACGGCAGGCTTGTCTTCGCATATGCGCAGGACTTCACCGTCATCGGCGGTTCTCTCGGGGAAACACATGCCGAGAAGATCGTGAACGTCATGAAACAGGCTATGAAAATGGGCGCCCCGTGCGTCGGCCTGAATGATTCCGGCGGCGCGAGAGTCGAGGAAGGCGTCAATGCGCTCCAGGGATTCGGAAAAATATTCTACAACAATGTTCTTTCATCCGGAGTCATTCCGCAGATATCGGTCATAATGGGACCGTGCGCGGGAGGAGCCGTATACTCGCCGGCGATCACAGACTTCATTTTTATGGTCGACGGAACCAGTCAGATGTTTATTACCGGACCTCAGGTCATCAAGACCGTTACGGGCGAAGAGACGACGGCGGAAGCCATCGGCGGGGCGAGGACGCATAATGAAATAAGCGGCAATGCCCAGTTCCTGTGCAGCGATGATACTGATGCGCTGATGCAGGTGCGTGAACTTTTATCATATCTGCCATCCAACAACATGGATGTCCCGCCTGTATACGATATGGATGACGATCCAAACAGGATGGTCCCTGAACTGGAAAACATTATTCCGGATAATCCGAACAAAGCTTACAACATGTACGACATCATCAGAGGGCTGGCCGACGAAGGCGAACTCTTTGACGTGTCGTCGCGATACGCGAGAAATATAATTACCTGTTTCGTAAGGATGAACGGCGAGACGGTAGGCGTCATCGCCAATCAGCCGAGCTTCGGCGCGGGCGTGCTCGATATCAATGCGAGCGACAAGGCGGCGCGCTTCATCAGAAGATGCGACTGCTTCAATATTCCGCTGCTCACTCTTGAAGATGTACCGGGCTTCCTTCCGGGCACCGATCAGGAATACGGCGGGATCATCCGCCACGGCGCGAAGATGCTGTATGCATATTCCGAGGCTACGGTCCCGAAGGTCACACTCATATTGAGGAAGGCTTACGGCGGCGCGTATATCGGCATGTGCAGCAAGGAACTCGGCGCGGACAGTGTGATGGCATGGCCTTCTGCGGAGATAGCAGTAATGGGTGCCGCCGGCGCGGTCAATATTATTTCGTCCGTAAGAAAAGAAATCAAGGCGGCGGATGATCCTGCAGCCATGACAAAACAGAAGATCGGAGAATACGAACAGGAATTCAGCAATCCGTACAGAGCTGCTGAGATGGGTTATGTCGATGATGTCATCGAACCGGCATCGTCGAGGCAGAGGATCATCTCGGCATTTGATATGCTCAAGACCAAGAGAGAATCGCTCCCCGCAAAGAAGCACGGGAACATTCCGCTGTAAATGAAAGGATGATTCAATTGACAACGATAATAATTGTCGCCTTGTCCCTGATCATCTTGTGCCTGGCCGGATGCATTTTCGTAATGAGATCCGAGATGGAGAAAAGAATCAGAGCGGCCAGATATTCCGCACAGCCCGCCTCGACATCATCGTCGACAACGACAGTGAAGACGGGAACAGTGTCAGGATCTGCAGAGACATCTAATATCAAAGCGGCAGAGACTGCTGCGCCGGGCGGATACGAAGCCGGATATGCGGCAGGGCTGGCGGCGGCAAGAGCATCGTCGGGACCGGATGAAGAAGAAATAATCGCGGTCATCGCAGCTGCAGCTGCAGCATGCGGTGCACCGAACAGAAAACTCGTTATCAGGAATATAAGGAGACTGCAGGGCGGAAGTTCTGCGTGGGAAAGCTCCGGGCGGATGGATCTGCTGAACTGATCACTGGAGGACATCAATGAAAAAATATAACATAAAGGTAAACGGTAATTTATATGAAGTCGAAGTTGAGGAAGTTTCCGAAACTCCGGTCGTCAGGGCGCCTCAGGTTACTCAGGCTCCTGCTCCGGGTCCGGAAGTCCCGAGACCGGCAGTGGAAAGAAGAGAGCCGGAATCGGTGCCGGAAGGCGAGACCGCCGCTACCGCTCCGATGCCGGGAACGATCCTGGACATCAAAGTGGCAGAAGGCGACAGCGTGACGGACGGACAGGTCATTCTCATTCTGGAAGCGATGAAAATGGAAAACGAGATCCAGGCTCCGCGCGCAGGCGTTATCAGCTCGATAGCGGTGAGCACGGGAGCTTCAGTAAATGCGGGTCAGGTGCTCGCAACAATCAAATAGGAGGGCTGAACAGATGTTACTGGCTTTCGATGTTGGAAATACCAACATCACAATGGGTGTTTTCAAAGACAGAAAAATGATTGAAAACTGGAGACTTGAAACCGATAACGGAAAGAGCGCGGATGAATACGGCATGGTAATAAACCAGCTGTTCACGTATTCCGGTCTCCGCATCGACGATGTTGATGATGTCATCGTTTCGACGGTAGTGCCGTCGGTGCTTTACACTATCCAGCATCTTTCCCAGAAGTATTTCGGCAAATATGCTATCGTCATAGAAGCCGGAGTGAAAACCGGACTTATCGTCAAATACGATAATCCGAAAGCGGTCGGCTCCGATCTGATCGTCGATTCGGTTGCGGCATACACGAAATACGGCGGCCCGCTGATCGTGATCGATTACGGAACGGCCACCACCTTTACGGCGGTCACAGACAAGGCGGAATACCTCGGCGGCACGATAGCCCCGGGACTGAAAATATCGTCCGAAGCACTCGTGCGCATGACTGCGCAGCTGCCAAAAGTCGAACTCGAGGAGCCGGGAAAAGTCATCTGCAAAAACACCATTACTGCAATGCAGTCCGGACTCGTCTACGGGCACATGGGCTTGACAGAATACATAGTAGGCCGGATGAAAAAAGAACTCCATGAGATCTGCGGCGAAGACAAGGAAATCAAAGTCATTGCGACCGGAGGACTTTCCTCGCTCATAGAAAGCGGCGTCGGCTGCATCGATATCGTGGACAAAGAGCTCACACTCGAAGGACTTGAGATCATCTACGAGAAGAACAAAAAGGAACCGCGAAAGCATAACAGCAAAAGGGTCGAGCTCAAAGATGTAGTAGAGTAATGCGATAATGAAACCAAAGAAAGACTTGAAAATAGGGGCTCTCCGTCTTGAGAGCCCCTTTATAGCGGCCCCGCTCGCGGGAATAACCGATGCGCCGACCCGGCTGCTCTGCCGGGAGATGGGCGCTGCATTGACATACAGCGAAATGATCAGCGGCAAGGGGCTCATGTACGGCAGCAAAAACACGGAGCGCCTGCTGAAGATTTATCCTGCAGACCATCCGTGCGCATATCAGATATTCGGCAGCGACCCCTCAGTAATGGCCTGGACCGCTCGCTTTCTCGAGGACCGTCCGAATGAGGTGATCGACATCAACTGCGGCTGTCCCGTTCCGAAAATCGTAAAGAACGGAGAAGGATCGGCTCTTATGAAAAATCCCGGCCTCCTGTACGATGTGATAAAAGCCGTATGCAGCAATACCACAAAACCAGTAACAGTGAAGATGCGCGCCGGCTGGAGCCTGGCCAATGTCAACGCCGCGGAAGCAGCAAAGGCCGCCGAGGCAGCCGGCGCTTCCGCAGTCGCTGTGCACGGCCGCACCAGAGAGCAGTTCTATGAAGGAGCGGCCGACTGGGGCGTGGTCACCGATGTTAAAAAAGCCGTATCTGTTCCGGTGATCGGCAACGGCGACATCATGACCGGCGAAGACGCACTCCGCATGATGGATGAAACAGGCTGTGATTTCGTAATGATCGCCCGCGGCATGCTCGGTAATCCCTGGATCTTCCGCGATGCCCTTGCCCTCTGGAACGGAGAACCGCTTCCAGAGGCGCCGGCGCACAATGAACGCGTAAATATGATGGTCAGGCATTATGACCTGCTGCGTGCGGAAAAAGGCGACCGCGCCGGTGTCCGCGAGATGCGCAAATTCGTAGGCTGGTACATCAAAGGCTTCCGGGGCGCCGCCTCATTCCGCCGCCTCATCAATACGATCGACGATCCCGAAGAAATGCGCGCCGCACTAATGAGCTGCAGCGAGTAGAGAAAAAATATAATGGATAGAAAGTTGATGCTGAATTTCAAGATGCGAAATCATTATATTACACCACGTTATATTCAATCGTCGAATGTGGACATGATCCCGGTCAGTTATCCGTCTCGTACTGTTATTCATATATACAGTATGATATAATTCGCATATACGGTATTTACGGGATATGCGGGACCCGTGAAAGGGCACTGCGAAGAAGAAATGAGAAGGAGCAGAAATGGCGAAAAATTTGCTGATAATCGGCTATGGCGGCGATGTGATAGATTTTTTCACAAAACAGATCGAAACGTTCATGAGCAGCGCGCGTATTTTCAAACTGATAATCGGTGAGCCGGTGCCGGAGATACCGGAAGGTGAAAATATTCTGCTGACAGAGTCGTTCGAGGGATATATGAAAATGCACGCTGAGCTCAGCAATATAAAGCTGAGTGATATATTATTCGCGGGTATTACTGTGGGTGCGGGCGGACTGGAAAAGGCGATGGATATTCCGCGGGGGTCTGATGTGCTCGTGTATCAGAGCGACTGGGAAATAGCGACCAGGCTGTGCAAGACGCTCATCAGGATCGGCGCGCGCGAAATCAGACTTACGCCGATAGGGTCGCTGGAGGGGATCGACCTGAGGGGGAAATGCATTGCCACGACGCACGATCACATGGATGAGCTGGGCAGTTTCAAAGACGTTTATGATCTGGGATATTCGGTGATAGATCTCGAGACACTGCTGGATATCGGTTCGGCGTTCGATGTGCCGGGCCTGCTGGAAAAAATGGATATCATGGGTGCGCCTTCGTACCTCGTCCCTCTGCACGAGGGGCTGTTCAAAAATCTCGAAAGCCATAACCGCTACATCAGCTCGGCGGATCTGCTGATCAAGATGATCGCGGGCTCAGTAATAAGCGTGGACAACGACGGGAGCATTACTGCGATCAACGGCGAATGTGAGAAACAGTTCGGCATCGAGGCGCGGTATGTCGTTGGCAAAGATGCCGACGAATTATTTCCGTTCGTCTATTTCAGCGAGGCGCTCAGGAACCACAGGAGGGTTGAAGAATATGTATGCAAATACAACAACGAAGACCTGATCGTTTCAGTCGAGCCGAAAACTAATGCGGGCAAGTATTACGGTGCTGTGGCCGTAATAAAGAAATTCAGAGAAGAGGAAAAGAGGCATCACAAGCTGCGGGCGGATGTTCAGGACCGCGGTTATGTTGCCAAATACACGTTTGACGATATCATCGGCAGCAGTGAAGTCATGCGCGAAACCAAAAACATTGCCATGAGGATGGCCAGATCCGATTCCTCAGTGCTCATTACGGGTGAGAACGGAACGGGCAAGGAAATGTTCGCGCAGGCGATACACAATGCAAGCAGCAGGCAGCCGCGTCAGTTCGTGGCGGTCAACTGCGGTGCGATCCCCGGCGACCTTCTCGAAAGCGAACTTTTCGGATATGAGGAGGGCGCGTTCACGGGCGCGAGCAAAGGCGGCAAGACCGGCATATTCGAGATGGCCAGCACAGGCACGCTTTTTCTCGATGAGATCTCCGAAATGGATATGGCCCTGCAGAAAAAACTGCTGCGCGCCCTGCAGGAAAAAGAAGTCGTGCGGGTCGGCGGCAATTATGTCATACCGGTCAACTGCCGCATTATTGCCTCGAGCAACAGAGACCTCGGGCTCATGGTGGCAAACGGCGAATTCAGAGAAGACCTTTATTACAGGATCAGAGTGCTGCCGCTCAAACTGCCGCCGCTGCGCGAACACAAGAGCGATATCCCGGAGCTGATAGACCATTTCGCCGCGCAATTCGGGGGAAAGCTGGAATCGACGGCGTCTGCGCGCAACATGATTATGGCGCATCAGTGGTGGGGCAATATCCGGGAACTGCGTAACTGCATCGAATTTCTCATCAGCCTTGATCGTGAAAACGTGGACAGCCGCGATGTTGAGGAACTTCTGAAGACGTATCCGAACAGAAAGGATGCCTACAAGCTTTACGATCATCAGCCGGGCGTGCGCGAAGATGCGGCGCCGGGGCACGGGGGTGCAGTAATATCCGGCGACGAGATGCTGGTGCTGGGGATCCTGGCTGACGGATTCGAACAGGGACGGCGTCTCGGGAGGCGCAGCATTTCCGCGCTGGCGAAAGACCGCGGAGTATTCCTGGGAGAGCAGCAGGTGCGTACGATACTGCAGAACCTCGCCCGTGACGGTTACGCCGTGATAGGGAAAGGAAAAGCTGGAACGGTCATTACTGCATCGGGCATGGAAGCCGCACGCGTCTGACGTATGTATCTTTACGGGCTTACGGTATCCCATAAGCACCCGATAAACCCAAAAATCCCGAATAGTCAACCCATTACTGCATCAAAAGGCGGCAGCAGACCGAAAATAACGGAAAAACAATGATTTTCATATTTGGCATAGAAATTGCTTTATAATAAGACTGTAGATGAAATACAATCACAAAGGAGGACACCATATGAAAACCATTATGTCGGGTAATGAAGCGATAGCAAGAGGCGCCTGGGAAGGCGGCATGGAATTCGCTTCGGCTTATCCGGGAACACCGAGTACAGAGATACTCGAGAATATTGCTAACTATAAAGATGTATATTCAGAATGGGCACCGAATGAGAAGGTCGGAGCAGAGGCTGCCATAGGAGCTTCGATTGCCGGAGTAAGATCGCTCTGCGCTATGAAGCATGTAGGACTTAACGTTGCTGCTGACCCTCTTTATACATTCTGTTACACAGGTGTTACAGGCGGAATGGTATTTTGCGTTGCTGATGATCCGGGACAGCACAGTTCCCAGAATGAGCAGGACAACAGAAACACGGCTGAATCGGCCAGAGCTCTCATGCTGGAACCTTCGGACAGCCAGGAGTGCAAGGATTTCATGAAGCTTGCTTTCGAGCTTTCGGAGAGATTCGACACACCGATCATCATGCATCTTACAACCAGAGTATGCCACTCAAAGGGACTCGTTGAACTCGGCGAAAGAGTTTCCAAGCCAATCGTTCCTTATGAGCCTAAGATCGCCAAGTATGTAACAGTTCCTGCCAACGCTAAGGTCCTCAGAGCCAAGCTCGAAGACAGGATCAAGATCATGAAGCAGTATTCCGAAACATGCGATATCAACAAGCCGGAATACAACGACAAGAAAGTCGGCGTTATTACTTCGGGAATTTCATATCAGTATTCGAAAGAAGTATTCGGAGAGGACGCTTCATATCTTAAACTCGGCATGTCATGGCCTTTCCCTGACGCACTCGTAAAAGAGTTCGCGGAGAAGGTCGACAAGATCTATGTTATAGAAGAAATGGATCCTTACATCGAGAGACACTGCAAGCTTCTGGGTATCGATGTCATAGGAAAACAGGTAATTCCTTCATTTGATGAATTGAATACAGATATCGTCAGAAATGCTATTTTCGGCGGTACAGACAAACCAAGGAAAATCAACGAAGATGCTGTTGTCAGACCTCCTACGCTCTGCGCAGGCTGTCCTCACAGGGGCTTTTTCTATGCTCTTTCCAAGAGAAAGAACATCATGATCAACGGAGATATCGGATGCTATACACTCGGTGCAGCTCCTCCGCTGAGCGCGCTTCACACATGCATCTGCATGGGCGGATCACTCAGTATGGCGCACGGCGCATCGATCGCTATGAAGAGAGCAAATACAGAAACGAAGGTAGTAGGAGTTCTCGGAGATTCGACATTCTTCCATACGGGCGTTGAATCACTGATCGGCGCTGTATATAACCAGGGCAGCTCGGTTTCGATCATCCTTGACAACAGGATCACAGGCATGACCGGACATCAGCAGAACCCGGGTTCAGGATATACTCTGATGGGCAAAGAGACAACGGAAGTAGACATTCCTGCGCTCTGCATGGCTATCGGTGTCAAGGAAGAGAATATCTATACTGTCAACCCTAACCACCTCGATGAGGTCAACAAGGCTCTCGACGAGGCACTCGCGAAAGACGAGCCTACAGTGCTCATTACAAAGTGGCCGTGCGCTCTGAAGAAGTTCACAGAAGAAGACAAGGCAAACTTCGACCTTTCGCCGAAGAAGTGCATCATCGATCAGGACAAGTGCAAGAAGTGCAAGAGCTGCGTAGGAGTCGGCTGCCCGGCTATCTACAATTCAGGCGACAAGATCACTATCAACCAGGATTCATGTCTGGGATGCGGTGTCTGCATGCAGGTATGTCCGTTCGATGCGATTGAGGAGGTAAAGTAGCAATGAGTGAAGTTAAAAATATATTACTCGTAGGTGTCGGCGGCCAGGGAACTATCCTTGCCAGCAAGATCCTTACGAATGGATTGATCGAAGCGGGCTACGATGTTAAGATGTCGGAGATCCACGGAATGTCGCAGAGAGGCGGCAATGTATCGACGCAGGTGCGTTTCGGCGAGAAGGTTTATTCTCCGATCGTCGGCAAAGGCGAGGCTGATGTGATCGTGGCTTTCGAAAAAATGGAAGCTCTCAGATGGATCGATTATCTGAAGGATGACGGGATCATGGTAATCAATGATTTCGAGATCCCTTCGGTTCCTATCCTGATGGGCAAGGCGCAGTATCCTGAGGATATCCTCGGCAAGCTGTCAAAGGTCGCTAAGACTGTTGTTCTGAAGGCCGGCGAAATAGCATCGGACCTCGGAAATCCTAAGGCGATGAACGTCGTTCTCCTCGGCGCGCTCGTAAAAGCTATCAACGTTCCTGACGTTGACTGGCACAAGGCAATCAGAGACAATGTCAAAAAGGGATTTGAAGACCTCAACATCGAAGCATTCGATGCAGGCTTCAATGCGTAGATTATAGTTTACAGAACCGTCAGGTTGTTGTATAACATTAATACATGATTTTGGACACAAAATGGGACGAGCCAATACCCGCCCCATTTTCGTGGCCCGAAATCTCTCAGAATTGAACACTGGCTTCAATATTCTGAATTTTCAAAGGTGTGTATTGGTACTGTTCATAACATTTATCTATTAAAAGAAGGAGGTTTATTTCCAATGGAAACAAACAGAAACAGCATCACCAGGAAGCTCTCCATCGATAAGATCCTCGGTGAGAAAAAAGAGGGTGCAGGACTGAAACGATCGCTCAAAGCGATGGACCTGACGCTCATGGGCGTCGGAACGGTTATCGGCGCCGGCATCTTCGTTATTACAGGAGTGGCTGCTGCCACATATGCAGGCCCGGCACTAATTTTTTCATTCATCATAGCGGGTCTCTGCTGCGGTTTTGCGGCGCTCGGATATGCTGAACTTTCCTCATCTATACCTGCAGCCGGAAGTTCATATACTTACGCTTATGTAGGTCTCGGCGAAATATTCGGCTGGTTCATCGGATGGTGTATAACACTTGAATATGTTGTAGCGATGTCGGCTATTTCAGTAGGCTGGTCGGCTTATGCCACAAATATCATCAGGGTGCTCGGAATCAATCTCCCTGATGCTCTTGCACTTGATCCAAGCGCAGGAGGCATCGTAAATCTTCCGGCGATAGTTATCATAGCAATATGCGGTATTTTGCAGCTCAAAGGTGCAAAAACGAGTGCAAAGGTCAACAACGTTCTCGTCATTATAAAACTTTCTATCATAGTTCTTTTCATCGTACTCGTAGCAACTCATATAGACCCTGCAAATTATCACCCGTTCATGCCGTTCGGACTTAAAGGCGTGTTCTCGGGTGCAGCTATTGTATTTTTCTCCTATCTCGGATTCGACGCTATTGCCAACAGCGCTGAAGAAACGATCGAGCCTGAGAAGAACATGCCTAAGGGAATCATCGGAGCGCTGCTCATTGCAACAGTTCTGTATATCATAGTAACACTCTGCCTGACAGGTGTTGTCAGATACTCCTCATACGCAGGAGTAGCCGCACCTGTAGCATATGCCCTGAACGCGATCGGCATCCAGTGGGGTTCGGCACTCGTATCGGTGGGAGCCATCACAGGTCTCACGACAGGCGTGCTGGTCATCCTCGGCAGCCAGTCGAGACTTATGTATTCGATGTCAAGAGACGGACTTCTGCCGAAGACATTCTCCAAGCTCAGCGGCCCGGGGATCCCGAGAACAGGTATCATATGCACATGGATCGTCGGAACAGTCATCGCAGGTTTCCTGCCTATCGACAAGATCGCTGAACTCTGCAATATAGGCACATTGTGGGCTTTCTTCCTCGTTTCACTTATCGTGATCGTTCTCAGAAAGACCAAGCCTGAAATGAAACGCGGATTCAGATGCCCGGGAGTACCGGTCATTCCTATACTGGCAATGGCATTCTGCGCTTTCCTGGCAGCACAGCTTTCACACATGACATGGCTCGTATTCTTCAGCTGGACTGCAATTGGACTCTGCATATACTTCGGATACGGACGCAAACACAGCAAGCTTGCGAATGCCGACGACAGCTCGGATGAGCTGGCAGGCTGAGCCGCAGACCGGAATTAATTGTAAATAATATCAAATCAGGATAGCAGAGGGCTCCGCACAGGGAATAAATGATTCCTTATGCGGGGCCTTTTTGTGCAAATCGAAGTGCGGTTTAAAAATTGAAATGCCCGCCCGGAACATGTATAATAACAATATTAAGGGGGCGGAAAAATGGACGGTATTTTTGCAGATCAGTCAGGCTGGTATTCGGCCGGACATATGATATGCGCACTGGCCATAACAGTGCTTTATATCATCGGCAGATGGAAAATGTTTCAGAAGGCAGGACAGCACGGATGGGGTGCAATCGTCCCTTTCTATAATATATATCTTGATTATAAAATAGCGTGGGGAAGCGGAACGGCGTTTTTCGTCACCCTGATCCTGACAGTACTTGCCGGATTCACCCGGAATTTCTATGATACGAACGGCAGCACGATGCTTTCATACGTGATGCTGATCGTTGCAGCCATGGCGGGCATCGCGCTCATTGTCATTGCGATCATGCTGAACGTCAGAATGGCCAGAGCGTTCGGACACGGGATCGGATTTGCAGCAGGACTGATATTCCTCAACGTGGTCTTCGTGATCATCATAGGATTCGGATCAGCAAAATATAAAGGACCGAACGGCGTGCCCGGAGACGGGCCTGACAGGCCGCTCGGATGACAGCGCAACAAATAACTATAAACAAAGGAGCCGGACAGATGGCAATTTCAGGAGCATTTATTTTTCCTCATCCGCCGATCATCATTCCCGAGGTAGGCAGAGGAGAAGAGGCAAAGATTTCAGCGACTATTGACGCATACAGGGAATGTGCAAAACGCATTGCAAAACTTAAACCGGATACGATATTGTTTATTTCACCGCATTCGACTATCTACTCGGATTATTTTCATATCTCGCCGGGAGCGTCAGCCCGCGGTGATTTCGGCGACTTCAGAGCCGGAAAAGTCATTCGTGAAGTTACTTACGATGAGGAACTGACAGCGGCGATAACGGAAGAGGCGGAAAATGAACTTCTGCCTGCCGGCACACTCGGCTCTGCCGGCACATCGCTCGATCACGGAACGCTGATCCCTCTGTATTTCATTCAGGAAGAGTACACTGATTTCAAAGCGGTGCGCATGGGGTTCTCCGGACTGCCGGCGATCACGCATTACTGCATGGGACAGTGCATAGAGAAGGCAGCAGAAAAACTCGGACGGAACCTCGTCATCGTCGCCAGCGGCGATCTTTCACATAAACTCAAAGAAGAGGGCCCGTATGGCTTCAACAAGAACGGCCCGGTATTCGACACAATAGTGACCGGGATCATGGCGGACGGGGATTTCCTGAAATTCCTGACCATGTCGGATGCAGTAAGCGGCCCGGCGGCGGAATGCGGTCTCAGATCGTTCCAGATCATGAGCGGCGCGCTGGACAGGCTGGCAGTAATGCCCGAACTTCTTTCTCACGAAGGACCGTTCGGGGTCGGCTACGCAGTAGCTTCATTCATCGTGACCGGCCGCGATGAGTCGAGAAATTTCGGTGAGCAGTATCTGGCGGCCGAAGACGAGAAGACACGCAACATAAGAGAAGAAGAAAGCGCAGTCGTGAAACTTGCGCGTTATACCGTTGAGCGATATGTAAAGACAGGAGAGATGCCGCCGCGCCCGGAGAAGATCCCCGCAGAGCTCCTTTCCAGGCGTGCGGGGACATTCGTTTCCCTGCACGAGTTTGATACACTGAGAGGATGCATAGGAACCTTCATGCCGACCTGCAGCGATCTGGCCGACGAGATCATGAACAACGCGGTATCTGCGTGCAGCAGAGATCCGAGATTCGAGGCTGTGCAGAGAAACGAGCTGGATGATCTCGTGTACAGCGTAGATATTTTGTCGGAGCCGGAACCGATAACCTCGAAAGATGAACTCGATCCGCAAAAATACGGAGTAATAGTCAGAAGCGGTTCCCGCCGCGGTCTGCTGCTTCCGGATCTGGACGGAGTTGATACGGCAGACAGTCAGATAGCTATTGCAAAAAGCAAGGCGGGCATCGGCGCCGACACCGATGTGGAACTGGAAAGATTTGAAGTGGTGAGGTACAAATGACAGCAATATGTCCGATATGTCCAAGACACTGCAGTATAGAAGAAGGGAAGCTCGGCTTCTGCCGCGCCAGAAAAAACGAGGGAGGCACAGTAATATGCGATAATTACGGCAGGCTGACTTCGATGGCTCTCGATCCGATCGAAAAGAAACCTCTCCGGAGATTCCATCCCGGAAGCATGATACTTTCCGTCGGAAGCTACGGGTGCAGTCTTGCCTGCCCTTTCTGTCAGAACAGTGAGATATCCATGGCCGGCCCTGACGATGCACGGACTGAATTTGTTTCTCCCGCAGAACTGGCAGAGTATGCAGACGAGCAGCGCGAGAACGGGAATCTGGGCGTGGCATACACCTATAATGAACCGCTGGTCGGATATGAGTATGTTATGGATACGGCGAAACTGGTACATGGGTATGATATGAAAAATGTGCTCGTTACGAACGGATACATCTGCAGAGAACCGCTCGAGGAACTGCTGCCTTTCATAGATGCGATGAACATTGATCTGAAAGGTTATAACCGCGAATATTACAGCTGGCTCGAAGGGTCGCTCGATACAGTTAAGGATACTATCCAGACAGCTGCACGGGCGTGCCATGTGGAGGTGACCACGCTGATCGTTCCGGGCAGAAACGATAAAGACACTGAAATGCAGAGACTGGCGAGGTGGCTGGCGAGTGTCGATGACCGGATCCCGCTTCACGTGACGCGGTTCTTCCCGAGATACAAGATGGCGGATGCCGCGGAAACGCCGGTGGAAACGGTCCATCACCTCGCAAATATCGCATCGTCGGAATTACAATATGTTTATACAGGGAACTGCTGATCGGGAGCGGTTCCGCCGGAAAGAATGCAGTTATAAAAAACTGCATTTTATTTTGCAATAAAAGATTGACTCTCCAGTTACCGGAGAGTTTATCATAACAATATAATAACGTTTCAGTAACTGGAGAGTTGTTCTCCGGGCAAAATAAGAACGGCTGCCCGGCAGGCCTGCAGCAAAGCCGCGCGCCGTGACCGTAAACAGAAATCAAGATTTAAGGAAGTGAAAAAATGGAGAAAGTAATAATGAGCGGCAACGAAGCCGTTGCAAGAGGGGCATACGAAGCCGGAGTACTCTGGGCTTCCGCGTATCCGGGAACACCTTCTACAGAGATCCTGGAGAACACAGCCAAGTATAAGGAGATCCATTCACAGTGGTCGAACAATGAAAAAGTCGCGCTGGAGACAGCATGCGGAGCATCGATCGGAGGCGAAAGAGCCTTCGCGGCCATGAAGCACGTAGGACTTAACGTTGCGGCAGACCCTCTCATGACGATCGCCTACGAAGGCGTGAACGGAGGTCTCGTAGTGATCACTGCGGACGACCCGGGATGCCACAGCTCACAGAACGAGCAGGACAACAGAAACTATGCGACACTCGGCAAAGTACTGATGCTCGAGCCTTCGGACTCGCAGGAATGCAAGGACATGTTCAAGCTGGCTTTCGAGATGTCGGAGAGATTCGACATGGTCGTACTGTTCAGAATGACGACAAGAGTATGCCACTCGAAGAGCATCGTAGAGCTCGGCGAGAGACAGGAGCCTAAAATCAAAAAATATGTTTCGGACAAAATGAAGTTTGCGATGCTGCCTGCATCGGCCAGACTCAGACATATAGCTATCGAAGAAAACCTCGAAAAAGCCAGAGCATATGCAGAGACCAGCCCGCTCAACATCGTTGAGTACAACGGCGACAACAAAGTCGGCATCATCACGAGCGGCATCTCATACCAGCACTGCAGAGAGGCATTCGGAGATACAGTATCATACCTCAAGCTCGGCATCACAAATCCGCTGGCTGACAATCTGATCAAAGAATTCTGCGAGAAGTGCGAAACAGTGCATGTCGTGGAAGAAGGCGACGGATATCTGGAGATCGGTGTCAGACACCTCAAGCTCGACTGCACAGGAAAAGAACTCATCACCTGCCAGGGCGAGCTCACGGCGGAGATCGTAAAAACGAGCCTGACGGAAGCGAAGTCTGAACCTACATACGACTTCCCGCAGCTGAAGGACATCCCGGCAAGACCGCCGGTATTCTGCGCAGGCTGCCCGCACAGAGGATTCTTTTATTCAATGTCGAAGTTCAGAGACAAGGTAGTAGGCATGGGCGACATCGGCTGCTACGGACTCGGATGGCAGGAGCCGTTCAACTGTGAAGAAACATGCGTCTGCATGGATGCCGGCACATCGACTACGATCGGCATGGCGAACGCTCTCAAAAACCAGGATGACACGAGAAAACCTCTGGGATTCCAGGGCGACTCGACATTCTTCCACGGCGGACTCACCGGATTCATCGATGCTGTACATTACAACACCAATGCGATCCTCTGCATACTTGACAACGACATCACTGCTATGACGGGGCATCAGCTCAACGCGGCGAATGATACCGGCCTCATGGGAGAGCCTGTACATAAGCTGAACGTAACGGACATGATCTACGCGACAGGCATCGATAAGGACAGAGTAGCTGTAGTCGATCCTATGAACCAGGCGGAAATGGACGGCGCGCTCAAGCACGCGATAGAGACAGACGGTCTGCAGGTAATCGTAACTAAATACCCTTGTGCGCTCCTCAAATGGGACATCCAGCAGAGAGCGGGAAGACACTGTGTGATCGACGCCGACAAGTGTGTAGGATGCAAGATGTGCATGAAGGTAGCATGCCCGGCACTCGCATTCGACGACGGCAAGGCGCATATCGCTGATCCTGCGGCATGCACAGGATGCGGACTCTGCATGCAGAACTGTAAAGTCGGAGCAATAACGAAGGTTGGTGAATAAAATGGCAAACGGAAAGAATATAATTTTAGTAGGAGTCGGCGGACAGGGAACTATCCTTACGACAAAGATCCTTTCGGCCGGCCTCACAGAGCTCGGCTACGACGTAAAGATGAGCGAGATCCACGGAATGTCCCAGAGGGGCGGCACAGTAACGACTCAGCTAAAGTACGGCGATAAAGTGTACGCGCCGAATATCGGCGACGGAGAAGCCGATGTTATTGTCGGATTCGAAAAGTCAGAGGCGGCAAGAGCGATCCCTTATCTGAGGATAGGCGGTACAGTCATCGCCGATGAGCGTGAGATATATTCGATGCCTGTACTGACGGGCGCGGCTGAATATCCTCACGGGATACTCGATGATCTCAAGAAGACGGTCGGCGAAGACCACGTCAAAGTCATCGACGCATTCGCTAAGGCTGAAGAGCTCGGCAATACAAGAGTACAGAACATAGTTCTGCTCGGAGCTCTCGTCAAGGTCCTCGGCATCGAAGGCATCGACTGGGTGGAGCTCGTAGGCAAAATGGTGCCTGCCAAAGTCAGGGATCTCAATATCGAAGCATACAAACAGGGCTTCGCAATGGTGTAAAAAGATAACAAGATAGATTCATTTACAGGGAGGAAGGATTCATGGAAAAAAGAAGATGGCTGTATCTCGGGACGGGGACATTGATGCTCCTATTTCTGGGGCTGATATATGCATGGTCGATTTTCAGAGCGCCGATAGGTCTGATGTTCACTCAGTGGTCGCTGTCGCAGATATCGCTTACCTTCACGATTTCCATGACTTTCTTCTGCCTGGGAGGATTCCTTTCGGGGAAACTGTTCCCGAAGACGGGACCGAAACCGATACTCTTCGCGGCGGCGGTATGCCTGCTCGCGGGATTCTTCGGGGTCTCGATGATGGATCCTTCGGCGCCGGGAAGATCGCTGATGATGCTGTACATACTCTACGGAGTGCTGTGCGGCGGCGGAGTCGGTCTCGCGTATAACTCCATAATCAGTTCAGTGGTCGGATGGTTTCCGGACAAATCCGGAGCGGCTTCGGGGATACTGCTGATGGGCTTCGGCATCGGAGGCATGGCTCTCGGGAGCATAGTCAAAGTAATGATAGGCAGCATCGGTTTGCTGATTACTTTCAAGATACTGGGTATCGCGATCGCGGTAGTGGTCGTGCTCGGCACATTTGTACTGAGAAAACCGGAAGTCAAAAAAGCTGATGCGTCAGACGGCGGCAAGGTCAGGAATCTTGCGGTCTCAGAGATGCTGAAGACTGCCACGTTCTGGATTTTCATGGTATGGCTCATACTCCTGAGCTCAGGAGGGCTGATCGTAATCAACAGCGCCGCGTCGATTGCCGCCGCGTTCGGAGCAAGCGAAGTGCTCGGGCTCATAGTTTCTGTATTCAACGGAGCAGGCAGAGTCATAGTCGGAACGCTGTTCGACAAGTTCGGCAGAAAGACGACCATGATCATCAACAATATTTTCTTCGGCTGTGCAGGCGTGTGTCTTCTCCTCGGAGCAAAGACAGGAAGCGTGGCACTGATCGTGGCCGGACTTGTGTTTATAGGCACAGGTTACGGAGGAAACCCTACGCTGACATCTGCGATAATACAGAGACTCTACGGACCGAAAAATTATTCGGTAAACTTCAGCGTCGCGAACTTTTCACTGATACCGGCGGCCATCATAGGCCCTATGGTATCGAGTTCGCTCATTGAAAGAGCAGGCGGAAAGTATGATTCAACATTTATGATGGTGGTCGTGCTTGCTGTCGCTGCAGCGGCTGTCTGGGTGGTCATGAGCAGATCAGCGGACAAAATGGAGAGAACAGAAAACAACTAATAGTGATACATAAGCACAGACTCTCCGCCTGATGGAGAGTTTGTGCTATTATATTAGCAGTAATGTAAATAAGAGGTGAACAATGGATAAAATTATAACGGCCGAACAGGCGGCTGCCATGGTCGAGGGCGGGGACCGTACTGTCATGATTGCAGGATTCGGGACCACCGGAACTCCAAATCATATCCTGAAGAGTCTGGCAGATCTCGGTACGATCGACCTGTCGATCATTGCAGGCGATTTCGGACAGAACAACCGCGGTTTCCGCCAGGGCATCGCGCTGCTCGTAGGAAACGGGCAGGTGAGCAGAGCGCAGATATCGTTTACAGGAGTAAATCCGGAAGCTGCCGCCAAGGCCGCAGCCGGAGAAATAGATGTTACCTTCATCCCTCTCGGGACTCTTGTCGAAAGAATAAGATGCGGCGGTTACGGGATAGGCGGATTCTATACGAGAACAGGCGTCGGCACGCTGGTGGCGGAAGGCAAAGAGAGCAAGGTCATCGACGGAGTGGAATATCTTCTGGAGAAGCCGCTGCGTGCAGATGTGGGACTGGTGAAGGCGTACAAGGCTGACAAGTTCGGCAATGCAGTCTTCAGATACACTGCCAGAGGTTATAATGAGTTTATTGCAATGGCCTGCGATAATACGATCCTGGAAGTCGAGGAGCTGGTCGAGGTCGGAGATATCCAGCCTGATGAAGTTCAGCTTCCGGGAATATTCGTGAACCACATCGTAGTCGGAAAGGAGGCTGTACTCTAATGTCGAATGCAAGAGAAATAATAGCCAGGAATATAGCCCCGATGCTGAAAGACGGGGACATAGTGAACCTCGGAGTCGGTATGCCGACAATGGTCGGGAATTACGTAGACCCTGACATGGAGCTATACTTCCACGCGGAGAACGGCACCATTGGAGCCGGAGTGGTCCTGAGCGGCGAGATGTTCGAATCACCGGAGATATTACTGCAGTGGGAGGAAGACCACAGCGGATTCAAGACAGACTATCACGAGGGACATAAGGATCTTGCGAATGCGGGAAGCGAATATATCACCCTTCTCGACGGAGCAAGCTGCTTCGATGTGTGCAGATCGTTCGCGATCGCGCGCGGCGGGCATCTCGATGTGACAGTCCTGGGCGCGCTGCAGGTCGACCAGGAAGGCAGCCTTGCCAACTGGATGGTCCCGGGCAAAAGAGTCAACGGCATGGGCGGCGCGATGGACATCCTTTCGGGTGCGAAGAAGGCGATAATCGCTATGGAGCACTGCACGAAGGACGGAAAACCCAAGCTGCTCAGAAAGTGCACGATGCCGTACACAGCAATAAACTGCGTGGACACTGTCGTGACAGAAAAGTGTATCATCGATATCGAAGACGGGCATTTTACCGTCAGGGCTCTGTATCCGGGAGTGACGCGCGAGGAAATTGAAGCGACTGTCGAGGGCGAGCTGGTATTCGCAGATGAGATGAAAGTAATGGCAGTATAATTTGAAAGAGACGGCGAAGTAAATGAAACAGCTTTTTTCAATAGGGGAAATGGCAAAAATATTCAATCTCAACGTGAGAACACTGCGGTATTATGATGATATCGGTCTGCTCATTCCCGACAAAGTTGATGAAGACACCGGGTACAGATATTACGGCTCGGCTCAGTTTGAGCGCGCTGATACGATCAAGTATCTAAGGGCGCTTGACATGCCGATTTCACAGATCAAACGGTTTTTCGACAACTCGGACATCAGCGAGATGACTGCAATAATGGAAGAGCAGGAGGCGGAGATCCGCCGCAAGCAGGAACAGCTGGAAAGGATCGAAAATAAAATATCCAATCGCCTTGAGCAGCTGAAAAGAGCGGAGACGCAGGGCCTGGGCAAGATAGAGCACAGGACCATCCCCCCGCGCGAGCTGGCAATAATACGCACCGAAGTAACAACGATCGACGATATCACAGTCAACGTCAGCGGTCTGCGTGACAAGAGCATGCGCGAAGCTGTCGTGTTCCAGGGGAAGATAGGCCTGTCAATAAACCGGGAAAATATTCTGGCCGGGAAATTCGACAAATATGACGAAGTTTTCATCATCTTGGATCCGGCCGACCCGTACGAGGGCGAGCGCGACAAAATCGAAGGCGGCGAATATATCACGATCATGTTCAACGGAAGCCATGACAAAGCTGCCAGGTATTACAGAAAGCTCCTGAATTACATGTCTGAAAACGGACTGGAGCTTGCTGATGATTCTGTGGAGATATCTATAATAGACTCCGGGATCACCAACGATGAAAGCAAGTTCATTTCCGAACTTCAGCTCAAAGTAAAATAATATACCGGTCTGTAAATATACGGACCGCGAAAAGAAAAGCAAGATGCTGCCGCACTGAAGATGAGCGATCTCCAATGCGGCAGCATCTCTATTATGTCATAAAGGAAATAATCGGATAATATTATGCCGGACTGATCAGGCCGGCGGGCCCTGAAGGCCCGAAGTTTGGCCTACCGGCATCCGCCGCCGCAGCCGCCGTGTCCGTGACCGCCGCAGCCGCCTTCAGCTCCGTGTCCGTGACTGCCGCAGCCGCCTTCAGCTCCATGGCCGTGACCGCCGCAGTTGTGCGCGCCGCCTTCGTGGTGCGAGCATGACGCATCAGGATCGAACTGCAGTGAACCTGCGAGAAGCGCCGTTACTGCATCGTCCGCACTGCCGGAAGCGCCTCCGTATATTTCGATGCCCGCCTCGTCGAGCGCCTGACGCGCGCCGCCGCCTATGCCGCCGCAGATAAGCGCCGTGACTCCCATAGAAGCCAGAACACCTGCAAGCGCGCCGTGTCCGCTGCCGTTGGTTCCTACCACTTCAGAGTTTTTTACCTGTCCTTCTTCGACACTATAGATCTTGAAGTTTTCACTGTGGCCGAAGTGCTGGAAAATCTGTCCGTTTTCATACGTTACTGCTATTTTCATTTGTGTCCTCCCGGTATTGTTAAATGTTTTCATATGGTAAAATGTGTAACTGCATCTGGCTGTGCACTGCCGCGTCTAACCGCGTCCGCACCGTCCGCCGCAGTGTCTGTCGCATCCGCAGCCGCATTCGCTGCAGACAACAATGTCACCGCCCGAAATGACCAGTTCACGGCTGTCTACAAGGGCCTGTGCAAGTTTTCCGCGCGCGCTGCTGTATATCGACTGCACCGTCGTACGTGCGATATCCATCTGTTCCGCGCACTGCTCCTGATTCATGCCTTCATGATCGATCAGTCTGACCGCTTCAAATTCGTCAACAGTCATTAAGATCGGTTCCCCGCCTTCACAGGGATGTCCTTTCGGTCCGAATCTCTGACACGCCGGCATTGCGCATATGCGGCGTCTCTTACATGGTCTCGGCATATCGATCACCTCCTTCGATCTGTTTTCGGGTATCTGACATATGTCATTAACTTATATTCACAGTATATACCGTTTTCGACATATGTCAACAATAAAAATGGTAACGAAGATCAGGAATGGAAAAATGGGAATGAGAATAGTGAATAAGGGATGGAAATGATAGAAAATGGTGGTGCGTTTTCCCGAAAAGTCGAAAAGTGCACCACCATTTTCAACGTTCGCGGGCTCTCACTGGCGGCGCGAAGGTGAATTCGTCTGTTGAGCGCCCGCTCAATCGCTGCAGCCCAGTGAACGGTGGTGCAGATCCGGCGGAATCGGAAATCTACACCACCGCCCTCATCTAATCCCAGCGGATATTGGTGCAGGTCCGGCAGACCCGCCAGACCTGCCAGACCCGCCAGACCCACTAGATACGGCAGTCTGCATCAATTCCTTCATAATATTCAAATGAAAAGACACGGACTGGAGTCCGTGTCTTGATCTTATCCATATCAGGCAGCGTATGCTGCGTGCGACGATCCTATTTAAAGTATCTGTCGAGGAAACCCTGGAAAGCTCTTCCGTGTCTTGCTTCGTCACGAGCCATTTCGTGAACTGTATCATGGATAGCGTCAAGGTTCTGCTTCTTAGCCATTACTGCGATATCTGTCTTGCCCTTGCATGCGCCGCATTCAGCCTCTACTCTCATTTCGAGGTTCTTCTTTGTTGAAGGTGTAACAACTTCGCCGAGCATTTCCGCAAATCTCGATGCGTGGTCTGCTTCTTCGAAAGCTGCCTGTCTCCAGTACATGCCGATTTCAGGATATCCCTCTCTGAATGCCACTCTTGACATTGCCAGGTACATACCTACTTCTGTGCACTCGCCGTTGAAGTTGTCTCTGAGTCCCTGAACGATTTCAGGATCTACGCCGTCAACGATTCCTACTTCGTGCTCTGCTACGAAATTGAGTTCGCCTTCTTCTGCCTTGACGAATTTATCAGCAGGAGCGTTGCACTGTGGGCACTTCTCCGGTGGGTTGTCGCCTTCATAAGTATAGCCGCAAACTGAACATGTCCATTTCATAATAATTACCTCCATTATTCAAATTATGTATTACCATTTATACCAATAGCTTTAAAATTGTCATGATTGATTATACCACCAATTCGTGGACTAAACCATAAATCTGAGATATAATCGTATAGAAAAAGAAGTTCCGAATCGGTCAAAATAATAAGTTTGAAAGCAGCGCAAACGGTGTAATAACTATGGAGATTCATGAAATCAAGAATAGTTATAAAGGAGAAAACATAATGGACGAAAGAGAGACGAAGATCCAGGAAGGACTTGAACAGATCAGACCATTCCTGCAGAGAGACGGCGGGGATATCGAATATGTAGGCCTTACAGAAGACGGAGTTGTACAGGTCAGACTGCAGGGACACTGCGCAGGCTGCCCGGGTGCCAGGATGACTATGGAAGGCGTCGTAGCGAGAGTCCTGATGGAAGGCGATCCCGACATCAAAGGCGTTGAGGCAGTAGACTAAGCAAATGCCCGCAGCGCACCGGCAGAAAGACCGCAGAAAATACCGATTCAGGGCAAGATTCTTTCTGCTTCTAATAATGGTAATCTTATTGGCTTTTGCCATCGTCCGGGTGTCTATGATCCCGGACGGCGGCAGCCGTGATACTTCACAAGCTTCTGATTCAAACATCGCCGGCATGGACATAATGTTCGCGGGCGATCTTGTCATGCATACATCGCTCCTGCAGGCGTCCACCTCGAACGGGACCTGCGACATCAGCAGCGACTTCCGGTACATTAAGAAATACATAAAAAACGCAGACATAGCAGTGTGCGACCTTGAAACGACATTCAGCGGCAGCACAACGGGATATCCGCGATTTTCGAGTCCGTCGGCTGTGGCCGATTCACTTGCGGGCGTCGGCTTCGACCTTGTCGGCACGGCGAATAATCATGCCTACGATTACGGCCATTCCGGCCTGATGAAAACATTGCGCGGCCTCAAAGCTGCCGGGCTGAAGACGGCGGGAACGCGCGGTTCGGCTGACGGTAAAAGATTTGCGATGTTTACAGTTGACGGCGTCAGGGTGGCAATAATGCCTTATACCTTCGCGACGGGCAGCGGCAGTTCCATCGGGCTCAACGGTCTGTCGATGGGCAGCGACAGACAGTACGTCAATTACTTCACTTACAGCAGCGGCGGCGCGCGGAAAATCGCGAACACCGAAAAGGCGGCGCGGAAGGCGGGGGCGGATATCGTCATCGCCTACATGCACTGGGGCGAAGAATACACGCAGGTGAACAGCAGCCAGAAGACGCTCGTGAAGAGACTCCTGAAGGAAAGCACTATTGATGCAGTAATAGGTTCGCATCCCCACGTGGTCCAGAAGTACACGACGATGACGAACAGCGCGGGCGCGGAAGTGCCGGTGTATTACGCCATCGGCAATCTGCTCTCGAACCAGCGGTCGGAGATCCTTAACCACGGCATATCGACAGAAGAAGGCGCTCTGGTCGACATTTCGATCAAATATGATAAAGACAAAGACAAAGTGCAAAGCCTGAAGACAGAAGCGATACCTTACTGGGTCGATAAATATACAGACGGAAAAGTGAAGTATCGCATCATTCCGCTGACGGGCGAATACAAAAATAACGAAGCGCTCAAAGTCTCGGGACATGCGGCCAAAGCAGCCGAAGCGAAGAAGAACGTTTACGAGAGACTGGGAATAAATAATTAAAACAGGCAGGCGGAGAAGAAGAGAAAAATGGTGGATAGAAAAACGGCAATCGATAAAAAAATCAGTGAAAACTTCGCAGAGGAAATCAAATTCCTGCAGGAGATAGTGGCGATAAACAGCGTCGGGACCGGACCTGAAGGCGATATGCCTTTCGGCAGGGGCGTGCAGGAAGTTTACGAACATGTGCTGGAAAAAGGACGCAGCTTCGGTTTCGATACAGAGGATATCGACAGACAGGGCGGACATATCGAGTTCGGAGGAATAATCAGAAACGAAGCAGGCGAGATCACCGGCACTTCCGATGAGACCGTCGGCATCGTCGCGCACCTCGATACCGTTCCGCTCGGAGACGGCTGGACACACGACCCGCTCGGCGGAGAACGCGACGGCGGCAGGATATACGGCCGCGGCACCTCGGACGACAAGGGTCCGGCAGCGGCGGCAATGTTCGCGATGAAGGCTCTGGCAGATCTCGACATGATCCCGGAAAAACGCATCCGTCTCATCCTCGGGCTGAACGAAGAGACCGGCTGGAGCGGCATGCATTACTACAACGAGAGAGTAAAAGAACCCGATCTCGGCTGGACGCCTGACGCGTATTTCCCGGCGATCAGAGGGGAAATGGGCACGCTGATGTTCGATATCGCGAAAAAATTCGCGCAGTCTTCGGGCGACGGCCTTGAGCTGAGAACAGTGAAGGGCGGCAGCGCGCCGAACATGGTGCCTGACTTTGCGCGCGCGGTCGTGCGTTCAAAGGATGCGGGCGACTACGAGGCGATACGGGAAAAAATTGCGGAAAAACGCCGGGACGGGGTCACGAAAATCTCTGCGAAATCGATCGGCAGCAACCTCGAGATCAGCGTCGAAGGCGAGGCTGCGCACGGGTCGAAACCACAGGACGGCGTCAATGCCATTACTGCATTAATGGCCTTTCTCGGCGAGTTCGAATTCGCGAACGACGATGCTGCAGACGTGATCGACTTCTATAATACATATATCGGCAACGAGTTCGACGGCGCTTCGCTCGGCTGCAGGCTCGAGGACGATGACTCGGGCGCGACGATCCTTAATGCAGGAATGATCGCGATGAACGCGAAGGAACTGAAGCTGACGGTCAATATCCGTTACCCGATCACCTTCACGGATGAGGATATTTACAGCGGCATGATGCCGGTGCTGGGAAAATACAACATGGGCGTGGTGAAAAACATGCACATGGCGCCGATCTGTTTTGCGGAGGACTCGGAACTCATCAGCACGCTGATGGATGTCTATGCGGAGGAGACCGGCGACACGGAGAGCCGCGCGCTCGTGATCGGCGGCGGAACATACGCGAGGGCCTTCAGCAATGTGGTCGCTTTCGGCGGGCTGTTCCCGGGTGAAGAGGAGACTTTCCACTGTGCGGAGGAATATATTGCCGAGGAGTCGCTGTTGAAAATGACGCGCATATTCGCGCAGGCTATCGACAGGCTCGGACGGAGCGACTGAACATCGGCCCGGACGGATTATGCAAAAAGCGGATACCCGCTATCCGAAAAGTCGTGTTGACAGGCAATGTATCGCGTGATACTATAAAAAACGTAAATAGAATATCTGTTTCAGGGCGAGGTGAAACTCCTCACCGGCGGTGATGCCGAAAGGCGAGTCCGCGACCCATCGCAGGATGGCTGATCCGGTGTGATCCCGGAACCGACGGTTAAAGTCCGGATGAAAGAAACGTAAATACGGAGTATTTATGACGCCTTGGTTTTTGCCAAGGCATTTTTATTCCCGCGGGAGGGCGGGGAAAGAACCTGACAGATTCCTTTATTGCAGCGATGAAATATCAGGGAGGAATTTGAAATGAGTGACATCAACACAATGACAAGGCAGAAACAAACAGTTAAATTAGCGAAAATGGGCATGCTCGTGGCGATCTCGATCGTCCTCGTGGCGTTCATCCACTTTCCGATAATCCCGGCGGTTCCGTTCATGGAATACGATCCGGCCGACATTCCGATCCTTATCGGAGCGTTCGCGTTCGGACCTGCGGCAGGTCTTGCTCTGACTGCAGTAACGGCGCTGATCCAGGGTGTTACGGTCAGCGCGGGCAGCGGCATCTACGGGATCATCATGCATCTCGTCGCGACAGGTGCGCTTGTGGCCACAGCGAGCATAATATACAGCAGACACAAGACAAGGAAGGGCGCGATCATCGCAGTCATCGCCGGCACACTGGCCATGGCGGCAGTAATGGTCCCGTGCAATCTCATTGTTACTCCGATCTTCATGGGAGCACCGAGGAGTGCAGTCGTCGCGCTGATCCCGGCAATAATCGCTTTCAATCTGGTCAAGGCCGGCATAAACTCGGCAGTGACATTCCTGCTCTATAAAAAGATTTCCGGATTCCTGCATAAATAGGGAAGCGGATATAAAGCGGACCGGCCGCCGCGCAGGAAGCGGCCAGCAGAATATCGTACAATGCCTCGCGGGCGCGCCTTGTGTGCGCCCGTTTTGTGCAGAAAGATCCTGCGCGGCGGCGCGCAGGATCTTAAATCTCAAATTCACTGCTCGAAAAAAAATCGCCTGTTGTGCGTCAGCGTATTCTGAATTATTATGGATACATGGGTTGAAACATGCGCAGACGTGCAGGCAGCACTGCCGCGACGGAACGCACTGCATCTAAGGAGGGTCAAATGTACGAACGCCTTTTTACACCGGTCAGGATCGGAGATCTCGAAATAAAGAACAGGATAGTGATGCCGGCGATAAGCCATATGTATACGCCGGACGGATATGCGACAGAGAGATTCAATGAATATTACTGGCGCAGAGCCGAGGGCGGCGCAGGACTGATCACGGTCGGCGGATGCCGCATCGATGAATGCGGCGGCGCGTACGGGATGATGAGCCTGGAAGACGATAAATACATTCCTGGTTTTTTTGAATTTACAGAAGGCATGCACAAACGTGGAGCGCGCGTCGGAGTGCAGCTTTTTCACGCGGGCGCATACGCGAAGTCCGAGGCAAACAACGGAGAACAGCCGATCGGGCCGTCCGCCGTCCGCAGCAACTTTGCACACAGCATGCCGCGTGAGATGACCGAAGAAGACATCGAAAAAGTCATCGGCAGGGCGCGCGATGCGGCGGCCAGAGCGAAAAAAGCGGGATTCGACATCATAGAAATCAGCGTCTCGGCCGGATACCTGATCTGCCAGTTCCTTTCTCCGCTCACAAATAAAAGGACAGACGCATACGGCGGTACGTGGGAAAACAGAGTCCGCTTCGCCGGAGAATTTACGAAAGCAGTAATACAGGGTGCCGGCGGTCTGCCGGTCGCGGCGCGGATCGCGGGAGACGACCTCGTTCCGGGATCGAACACGAACGACGACGCGGTCAGATTCGCAGAAGAACTGGAAAAATGGGGCATAGACATGCTGAACGTGACGGGCGGCTGGCACGAATCAAAAGTTCCGCAGGTCACAGGCGATCTGCCGGCAGGAGGCTTCAGCTACCTGGCGGCGGCAGTGAAAGACGCCGTCGGGATACCGGTAGCAGTCAGCAACCGCATCAGCGATCCCGGCACAGCAGAAAAACTGCTGGCGCTGGAAACGGCAGACATGGTGAGCATCGGACGGCCGCTTATCGCGGATCCCGACTGGTGCCGAAAAGCCGCAGAAGGCCGGACGGCGGAAATAAGAAGATGCATGGCGTGCAACCAGGGATGTCTGGCGAACGTTTTCTTCAACAGCCCTGCGGAATGCCTCGTCAACGGGCAGGCCGGCCGCGAATATCTTCTAAAAGACCTGAAGGCGCCGGCCGAAAAACAGAAAATACTGGTGATCGGCGCGGGACCTGCGGGGTGCGATTTCGCGATACGCGCGGCGGAACTCGGGCACAGCGTTACCGTATGGGAAAAACAGGATCATCTCGGAGGTGAGCTCGATCTCGTGGCAGTGCCGCCGCATAAACAGGAATACAGAAACCTCATAAAATATTACGGCGCGGCGCTTGAAACCGCCGGCGTCGAAGTCATTACCGGCAAAGAAGCAGTGAAAGAAGACATCGAGGCAGAAATCAGCGAAGGCGCGGATGCGGTAGTCATTGCCGCGGGGACGGCGAAAGCAAAAATACCGGAACTGCCGGTCACTGACGGCACGCCTGTTTACAGCTCGAACGAGATACTGGCAGGCAGGGCAGTCGCGGGCAGAAACGTACTCATGGTCGGCGGCGGATCGGCGGGCTGCGAAACAGCGCAGTACCTCGCCTGCGATGCCGCGCTTTCAGAACAGCAGGTATACCATATGATGGTCCATGGCTACAGAACGCCGGAGCAGGTGCGCGCGCAGATGGACATATGCCGCAGAACGATAACCATAATCGACATCTTCATGATAGGCGCCGGGTTCAGGCCGGGCACAGGCTGGCCGGTGCTGAAAGACCTGAAGCGCTTCGGCGTGAAGAAATACCCGTTCACCACAGTTGAAAAAATCGGCGGCGGAGAAGCATTGCTGCACGTGAAAGACTCAGCGGACGCGCAGGATTTCGAGGCAGTAACAGTCCCCTGCGATACAGTTGTGGCGGCGGTCGGCTCCGTGCCGGACGACCGGTTCCTGCGCGAACTTAGGGACGCGGACGTTCCGGTCTATGCGATCGGCGACGCGAAAGAAGCAGGCGGCGTGCTCGAAGCGGTCAGATCGGCGTGCGATCTTATCGGGGAACATTTCTGCGCGCTTTAAATTTGCGGCCTCTTATGGTAAAATACATCCCATGAGAGAAATCAGGATAAACAATGAAAAAGAAACCGGGAAGTTCGGACTGGAGCTCGCGGATACGCTCCGGGCAGGAGACGTGCTCGCGCTCATAGGCGACCTCGGAACAGGGAAGACGACCCTGACCAAATACATAGCCAAAGGACTGGGGATCGACGAAGTTATTACCAGTCCTACTTTTACTATCGTCCGAGAATACCGGAGCGGGCGGCTGCCGCTCTTTCATTTCGATGTCTACAGGATCGAAGATCCGGAAGAGATGTTCGAAATAGGATATGAGGACTATTTCTTCGGCAGCGGTGTATGCGTCGTCGAATGGGCCGATCAGATCATGGAACTACTGCCGGAAGATGCGAAAATCATCTACATCGACCGGGGCGCGCAGGAGACCGAAAGGATATACAGATGCACATTTTAGCAATTGAAACAACAGGGCCTTACTGCTCTGCCGCAGTAATAAACGGTGATGCGGAGGTAGTCGAGATCACGTCGGAGCAGACGCTGAGTCATCTTCAGTCGCTCACGGTCATGATCGGCGATGTGCTGCAGGAAGCCGGAACGACGCTGAAAGATCTGGCGGCGATAGCGGTTTCCGAAGGTCCCGGATCATTTACGGGAGTGCGGATAGGAGTCTCGACGGCGCGCGGGATATCGCAGGTGCTGGGGACGAAACTGATAGCAGTGCCGACGCTGGAAGCGTTCGGAACTTACGAGTCATCGCTTATCGGCGATGAAAAAACACTGGTATGCCCCGTGTTCGATGCGAGGAGACATCAGGTCTACGCAGCCGGGTGCACAGGCACGGAAGAAACTGTAAAAGGCGGCCCCTACATGATCGATGAATTCCTGGGAATGCTCAGCGGGTACGACAGGATATCATTCGTCGGAGACGGAGTAAAGAACTACGGGGATATCATCCGCGGCTGGGCGGAGACATGCGGCAAGTCAATAGAGATGGATGAAAGGACGCAGCATGCGGCGGGCGTCGCACAGCTCGGACTGAGGCTCTTCCGCAAAGGGGAATTCAAAGAATACAATGATCTCGTGCCGAACTACATGAGGAAGGCCGAAGCGGAGAGAAAGCTCGATGCGAAGAAGGCGGCCGCGGCTGTGCAGGCGGAGGCTGAAAAATGAGCGACCTCACTGTAAGAGCGGCCGAGCCGGGAGATGTCCACAGCATTGCGGAAATAGACAAGGCCTGTTTCAGCGCGCCCTGGAGCGAGGAATCGTTCCGCGTCGAACTGGAGGAAAACACAGTCGCGTTTTACCTGGTCGGCGAGATCGACGGCGAAGTCGCAGGATACGCGGGACTCTGGTGGGTCGGCGACGAAGGACATATCACCAATGTGGCGGTGCATCCGAAATACCGGGGGAAGCACATTGCCACCTGCATCCTGGACTGTCTGATAGACTACTGCGAAAACGAAGGAATGCGCTCGTTCACCCTCGAAGTGAGACCGAGCAACGACAAAGCATTAGAACTTTACCGGAAGTTCGCCTTTGTTGACGTCGGCAGGAGACCGGGATATTACGAAGACAACCACGAAGACGCGGTCATAATGTGGCGCGTCATCGACGACAGCGGCATGCCCGTGCTTGACAGGGTGAAGCTGCAGGAAATAATGATACAAAGAGGAAAAGAATGATAGACGGAAAGACACTGGGACTGGCAATAGAATCGAGCTGCGACGAAACTTCGGCCGCGCTGTCGCTTAACGGAAGAGAAGTGCTGGCAAATATTATCTCATCGCAGATCGCCATACATACGCAGTTCGGCGGCGTGGTGCCGGAGATCGCATCGCGTCATCACCTCCAGAACATCAATACAGTAACGGATCAGTGCTTCGCGGAGGCTGCGGACAGGGCGGGCAGAAAAATCACCATGGACGATGTCGACTTCATAGCTGTGACATACGGGCCGGGGCTGGTCGGCGCCCTCCTGATCGGAGTCGCTACGGCGAAGGCCTATGCGCTGGCGGCGGGCAAACCGCTGGTCGGCGTGAACCACATGCAGGGCCATATCTGCGCGAATTTTATCGAGCATCCCGAACTGGAGCCGCCGTTCATGTCGCTGGTGGTTTCCGGCGGGCACACGAATATCGTGCAGGTCGATAAATACAATCACTGTATCTCTCTCGGCGGTACGAGAGACGATGCAGCGGGCGAGGCGTTCGACAAGGTCGCGCGCGTGCTCGGACTGGGATATCCGGGCGGACCGAAAATAGATAAAATTGCAAAAGAAGGAAACCCGGACGCAGTCGCTTTCAAGCGCGTGTTCCTGGAAGACGGGAGCATGGATTTCAGCTTCTCCGGCATCAAAACAGGAGTCCTGAATTACGTGAACGGGGAGAAACAGAAAGGAAATGAAATCAGCGTTCCTGACGTTGCGGCATCATTCCAGCAGGCCGTTCTTGATGTAATAGTCACGAAGGCGGTGGATGCGGCGCGAAGGCCGAAGAAACTGGCAGTCGCGGGCGGCGTGGCATCGAACAGCAGACTGCGCCTGATGCTGACACGCGAATGTGAAGAGTGCGGGATCGACTTGTACTTTCCGTCGCCGGTCTACTGTACGGATAATGCGGCAATGATCGGCTGTGCGGGGTATTACAAGTATCTCGCAGGCGGTATAGACGACCTTACTCTCGACGCAATACCGGGCCTGCCGATGGAAGCATAATACAGAATGATAGTACTTAGCGCAAAAGATATAACAAAAACATACGGCGTTGATACGATCCTCAGCAATATTTCGTTCCATGTGAACGAGGGCGACAGGATCGGGATCATCGGTGAAAACGGCGCGGGAAAGACCACTCTCCTCAAGATACTCACAGGGGAATCGGAAGCTTCATCCGGCGATGTTTTCGTGTCCCAGGATATTACGGTCGGCTACCTGCGGCAGCAGGACGATTTCAATTCGGAAAACACAGTAATGCAGGAAGTGGCGGAAATATTCCGTCCGCTCGAAGAGATGGAAAAGAATATGCTTTCTGTTTCCGAGAATATCGCGAAGGCGGCAGAGACCGGAGAAGATTCGGAAGCTCTTATCCGCCGCTATGATGAAATGCAGGTCGAATTCGAGACGCACGGAGGATACACCTATAAAAGTGAAATGAAGGGCGTGCTGAACAGCATGGCCTTTACCGATGATTACTTCGATAAACCGGTCAGCATGCTTTCCGGCGGAGAGCGCACCAGGCTGAGCCTGGCGTGTCTGCTCCTGAAAAAACCGAACATGCTGTACCTCGACGAGCCGACGAACCATCTGGATATCGGCACGCTCAAATGGCTGGAACAGTATCTGAAATCCTATAACGGCACTATCCTTATCGTGTCGCACGACAGATATTTCCTTGATCAGACAGTGAACAGGATATTCGAGATAGATCACAAAAGACTTTACATATACGAGGGCAATTATTCGGACTATGCGAAAAAGAGAGCGGCGAGACGTGAAGAGGAGCTGCGCGCTTTCAGAAAGCAGCAGACGGAGATAGACAAGCAGGAGGAAATGATCCGCAGGTTCAGGCAGCACGGCACCGAAAAACTTGCGAAGCGGGCGCATTCCCGCGAAATGAAACTGCAGAACATGGAGCGTATCGACCGTCCGGAAGGAGAACACGGCCGTATGAAGATCCACTTCAAGGAGAACTTCGAGAGCGGCAGGGATGTCATGCATATCGAGGATCTGGCTAAGAGTTTCGGCTACGGGTCCAATAAAAGAGAACTTTTCCGCGGAGTGAATATTGATATCAGGCGCGGAGAGAAGATCTGCATAGTCGGCGCGAACGGCATAGGCAAGACCACATTCATGAGGATCATCCTCGGCGAGCTCACGCCGAATGAGGGATATATCAAAAAAGGCCACAACGTTGAGTTCGGATATTACGACCAGACCCAGCAGATACTCGACGAGAACAAGACTGTGATCGACGAGCTGCACGACGCGTACAGGCTCTATACAGATACAGAGATCAGGTCGATACTGGGACGGTTCCTGTTCAGGGGAGATATGGTTTTCCTGCCGATAAGGAGCCTGTCCGGCGGCGAAAAAGCCCGGCTGTCGCTTCTTAAGCTCATGCTCAGCGGCGCCAATGTGCTGCTCCTCGACGAGCCGACTAACCATCTCGATATCGACTCCAAGGAAATATTCGAGGATGCGCTGATAGAATTTCCGGGAACGGCGATCGTGGTATCGCATGACCGTTACTTCCTCGGGAAAGTTCCGACGAGGATCATGGAACTTTCAGCCGGCGGATTCACGGAATACCTGGGTAAATACGATTATTACTGCGAGAAGAAAGCGCAGATCGAGTCCGGGAAAAAATATCTCGGCGAGCTCGCGGGTTCATGCGCTGACGCCGGCTCCGAAGACGCGGACGCCGGGGGAAAACCAGTGAAAGAACTTTCGAACGCGGAACTCAGGACACTGCGTAAAGAGCAGGAAGCCAGGGAGCGCCGGGAACAGCGCGAGCGCGAAGCTCTGGAGACGGAAATCGAAGAGCTGGAGATCCGGGAGCATGATATAGAAGAAGAAATGCTTGACGAAGAAGTCATGAACGATTATCATAGGTTGAATGAGCTCAACGATGAGCTTATTGTGATCAAAGATAAATTGTCAAAAAAATATCAGAAATGGTTGCAATATTAACAGATACTTTTTATAATTGATGTTAAGTCATCATGAATTTATGGAGGTAAATTATGGACACATTTGATAAAATCAAGGACATTATAGTAGATCAGCTTTCAGTAGAGCCTGAATCGGTCACACGTGAAACAAGCCTGATGAAAGATCTTGAAGCGGATTCACTCGATGCAGTTGAGATCATTATGGCGATTGAAGAAGAGTATGATATCGAGATACCTGATGAGGAGGCAGAAAAGTTCCAGACCATCGGTGATATCGTAAACTACGTCAACGAAAAGACTAAATAGTTATGGCACACAGTGTGAAGATCTCAAATGCGGTCATTAAGCGGCTGCCCCGGTACAGACGGTACCTGAAGGAACTGCAGAAAAAGGGCGTTGATAAAATATCTTCGAACGAGCTCAGCCGTCTGATCGGATATACTGCTTCACAGATAAGACAGGATTTAAATAATTTCGGAGGCTTCGGACAGCAGGGATACGGCTACAATGTTGCTGACCTTTATAAAGAGATCAGCACGATACTCGGACTGGACAAGCAGTATAAGATGGTCATTGTCGGCGCGGGCAACCTCGGACAGGCGATCACCAATTATACGCATTATTACAAATCGGGATTTATAGTAGAAAGCCTTTTTGAGGTGAATCCAAAGCTTATCGGCGGAAAGATAAACGGGATCGAGATCAGGAATTGCGACGAACTGGTCGAATACACGGAGAAGCATAATATTGATATAGGGATCATCTGCATTCCTAAGGACAGTGCACAGGAGGTTGCGGATAAACTTTGCTTCGCAGGTGTTCGCGGAATCTGGAACTTCGCGCAGATCGACCTTGAGCTGCCGGATCATGTTGCGCTGGAAGAAGTGCATCTTTCGGACAGCTTATACAGTCTCGCATATCACATGAACAGAGAGTAAAAAAATAACCGTTTCCGCAATGGAAACGGTTATTGATTATTCTGATTTCAATTTCAGAAAAACTACTCAGCCTTTGGAGCGTCGGTAGGGCAAGCATCTGCGCAAGCGCCGCACTCGATGCATTTGTCAGCGTCGATAACGCGAACGCCGTCTCCCTCGGAGATAGCCTCTACAGGGCATTCACTTTCACAAACTCCGCAGTTGATGCACTCTTCGCCAATTTTGTAAGCCATAATAATTTCCTCCTTATCAAAGATATCTTATCAAATGATCATTGCGAACCGAACTTTTCGGCTCAATTGTTAGTATAACATCGCGTACAGGAGATGTAAAGATGAAAGTATACGCACTAGTTGGAAAAAGCGGAACGGGAAAAAGCTACCAGGCGATGAACCTGTGCAGCCAGCGCGGCATTGAAAGTATCATAGATGACGGGCTATTCGTCTACAACAATACCGTACAGGCGGGCACTTCGGCCAAGCGCCAGGACACCAAGATCGGCGCGATCAAAACGGCGCTGTTCATGGACGAAAAGGAGCGGTCGGCTGTCGCCAAGGCGATCAGGCGCTGCAAGCCGGAGAGCATTCTGGTGCTCGGCACATCGAAGGATATGGCCGACAGGATCAGGCGGGCCATTGAACTGCCGCCGATCGACGAATTCATAAATATCGAAGACATTACTACAGAGAGCGAGCGCAAGATCGCCTATAAGCAGAGAGTGGGAGAAGGCAAGCACGTCGTGCCTGTACCGACCTTCCAGCTCAAGCGCCAGTTCTCGGGATATTTCGTTAATCCGATGACCTATTTCAAGGGCATGGGGTTCGGCGCGGGCAGCTACAAGAACCAGGAGCGTTCGGTGGTGCGTCCGACATACAGCTATCTCGGCGACTTTATTATCTCTGACCGTGTGATCACGGATATAGTCGGGCATGTGGCTTCGGAGATAGACGGCGTTGAGACGATATATCATGTAATAACAGAAAAAAAGATGGACGAGCTGCGGCTGACGATAACGGCGCAGTTCCGTTACGGCGTGAGTGCAGTCATCGCCGGGCGCGGGCTGCAGAAGCAGTGCAAGCTCGAGATCGAAAAGATGACGGCGTTCAATATCGGTAATATAGATGTAGAGGTAAAGGATCTAAAATGGGCAGAGAATACAGTTTCCAGGTAAGGGATTTCGATCCCGTGCATATTTTTGAGTGCGGACAGTGCTTCAGGTGGGAGCGCAGGGAAGACGGCAGCTTCGCGGGCATCGCGGGAAGCCGTCCGGCGGAGGTGTATTTCGAGCCGTCCGCAGAAGGACGCTGCGAAGGTACACTGAGAGTGGCCGACCGCAGCGGCGCCGCTGATGACGGCGGTGCGTTCTGGTATGACTATTTCGATCTCGGGCGCGATTACGGCGCGATCAAGAAGACACTCGCGGACCGCGACGAGACCATACGCGAGGCGATACGCTTCGGCAAAGGCATCAGACTGCTGAGACAGGACCGCTGGGAAGCGCTCGTTTCATTTATAATATCGCAGAACAATAATATACCGCGTATTAAGAAGAATATCGACGGGCTGTCGGAGCTCGGCGGAGAAAAAGCGGGGACCATCGGAGAGAAGACGTATTACTGCCTGCCGGAGCCGGAAAAGCTGGCGTCGTTCACTGTCGATGATCTGGCCCCGGTACGTCTGGGATATCGTGCGAGGTATCTGATCGAGACGGGCGCGGCGATCTCTGAACACGGCATAGGATATCTGGACGAACACCTCGGCGATCTCTGCGGGGTCGGACCGAAGGTGGCAAACTGCATCTCGCTCTTTTCTATGGAGAAGTATGATTCCTTCCCGATCGATACCTGGGTGAAGCAGGTCATGGAGAAGCTGTACGGCATAACCGGGAAAAAAGAGATTGCCGCTTTCGCGGAGAAAACTTTCGGCGAGTACGGCGGTTTCGCGCAGCAATATCTGTTCTATTACATCAGGGAGACATCCGCGTGCGGGGACAAACACCTCGTGCACTGAGGCGCGGGCGGACCTGCGGACATTACTGCAAAAAAGAAATAAAAATTCTGTCACCCCTATTGACAACGGGGAGTATTTGTTTAAAATATAGTTAGCACTCGGAAAAAGTGAGTGCTAACAAAGTACAATCAAAGAATTAATATAAACGGAGGTCACAATTATGAGTTTTGGAATCAAACCTTTGGGCGACAGAGTCGTCGTAAAGAAAATGGAAGCTATTGAAAAGACTGCAGGCGGCATCGTCCTCGCAGGAACGGCTAAGGAACAGCCTCAGATGTCAGAGGTAGTTGCTGTAGGACCGGGAACGAAGGATGTCAAGATGGAAGTCAAGGTAGGCGACAAAGTCATCTCATCGCAGTATGCGGGCACAGATGTAAAGTATGAAGGCGAAGATTACAGCATTCTTAATCAGAAGGATATACTGGCAACAGTAAAGTAGTAACAGGAGGAAAGAAACGACATGGCTAAGGAATTATTTTATGGAGAAGATGCGAGGAAAAAACTCCTCAGCGGAGTAGATCAGCTCGCAAATACAGTTAAGATCACACTGGGACCTAAGGGAAGAAACGTTCTTCTCGAAAGAAAATACGGTTCGCCGCTGATCACAAACGACGGCGTTACGATCGCCAAGGAGATCGAGCTTGAAGACGGAGTAGAAAACATGGGCGCGCAGCTCGTCAGAGAAGTTGCTACAAAGACAAATGATGTTGCCGGCGACGGAACAACAACAGCAACACTGCTCGCGCAGATCATTATAAAAGAAGGATTCAAAAATATTGCCGCAGGAGCAAATCCGATGATCCTCAAGAGAGGTATCGAGGGAGCTGTGGAAACAGCAGTAGCGGCTATCAAGAAGAATTCGAAGGCTGTCAAAACTACTGAAAGCATCGCTCAGGTCGGAGCTGTTTCTTCAGGAGAAGAGCAGATCGGCAAACTGATCGCGGAGGCTATGGAAAAGGTAGGACACGACGGAGTCATCACAGTTGAAGAGTCGAAATCGATGGGCACTACTCTCGAGGTAGTTGAAGGTATGCAGTTCGACAGAGGTTATCTCTCACCTTACATGGCATCAGACATGGAAAAGATGGAAGCTACTCTCGACAATCCGCTCATCCTGCTCACAGACAAGAAAATCTCGAACATCCAGGAGATCCTGCCGCTGCTCGAAGCAGTAGTAAAAGCAGGCAAGAAGCTCCTCATCGTTGCTGATGATATCGAAGGCGAAGCACTCGCTACACTCGTTGTCAACAAGCTGAGAGGAACATTCGACTGCGTAGCTGTCAAGGCTCCGGGATTCGGCGACAGAAGAAAAGCTATGCTCGAGGATCTCGCTATACTGACAGGCAGCACTGTCATCAGCGAAGAGCTCGGATATGAACTCAAGGAAACAACACTCGACATGCTCGGAACAGCAGCAACAGTCAAGGTCGACAAAGAGAATACTGTTATCGTCGGCGGAGCAGGCAAGAAGAAGGACATCGATGCAAGAGTTGCTCAGATCAGAGCACAGATCGAAGAAACGACTTCGGACTTCGACAAGGAAAAGCTTCAGGAAAGACTGGCCAAGCTCACAGGCGGCGTAGCTGTTATCAAGGTTGGAGCTGCTACAGAGACAGAGCTTAAGGAAAGAAAGCTCAGGATCGAAGATGCACTGAACGCGACTAAGGCCGGCGTTGAAGAAGGCATCGTGGCAGGCGGCGGCGTGGCGCTCGTTAACGCTATCCCGGCAGTTGCCAAGTATGTCAAGAACCTGGCAGGCGACGAGAAGACAGGCGCTGAGATCATCATGAGAGCTCTCGAAGAGCCTGTACGCCAGATCGCAGAGAACGCGGGCTTCGAAGGCAGCGTTATCGTAGCCAAGGTCAAGAGCAGCAAGATCGGCACAGGATTCAATGCTGCCACAGAGCAGTACATGGATATGATGGAAGCAGGAATCGTTGACCCGGCTAAGGTTACGAGAAATGCTCTGCAGAATGCGGCTTCCGCATCGGCTATGCTCCTCACTACAGAGGCAGGCGTTGTCGACATCAAGGAAGACGAGCCTCCGATGCCTCCAATGGGCGGCGGAATGGGCGGAATGGGCGGCATGATGTAAGCCCGGCCGCTAAGGCAGTTTGACCCGAGTAAGAATACAGAACAAGTAATACGACCGGCGCAGGGAGATGATCCCCGCGCCGGTTTTGTGATGAGCGCGGACATGACCGATGCGGCATCATCCGGTGCAGGCGGGCAGGCCATGCTGTTGACTATCTGAATTTTCAGAACTATAATAAAAGTTGACGGCAGTCGGAAGGATACGGCCGTAAAACAGTACATGATTTACTTGAGAAAGGACGGTACTTGATATGTTAAAAGCAATTGTTGGCAGCAGTACGGCGGCTGATGTAAACGCAGCGGCAAAGGAAGCGGCAGCGAAAATGAAGGACGCGTCGCCGAAAATGGCGTTCGTATACAGCGGCGAGCAGTATGATCAGGCCGCGCTCATAGCGGCAGTTAAGTCTGAGCTTCCGGGAGTTCCGCTTATTGGCAACACTTCGTTCACCGGCGTTATTACGCCGGAAGGATTTATATCTTCTGACGACGGATTTCTCGGCATCATGGCCTTTGACGACCCTCTGCTGACAGTAGGCGTCGCCGGCCTGCCGATCCAGCCTGAGGGCCCGAGAGCGACCGGAAAAATGGCAGCGGAAGCCGCACTCAAAAAGGCCGGCCGCACAAATTCTCCTGACTATTTCTATATGTCGGCGCCTCCGGGAGCAGAAGAATATTATCTCAAGGGCATCACCGAAGTGATCGGCCGCGTACCGTTCTTCGGCGGATCGGCCGCGGACAATGCCATTGCCGGCAACTGGACCGTATACACCGATGAATATCAGGCGCCGGACGGCGTATCGGTCGCGTTCTTCTACTGTGACAAACCGTTCGCAAACAAATTCACGGGGGCTTACACTGAGACGACGAACTACGGCGTCATTACCAAGATGGACGGAGACCGCACGATCGTCGAGATCGACGGAGAGCCTGCCTGCAAGCGTTACCGGGAATGGACGGGCGTGAGCGGCGAAGCGGTCAGCGGCGGCAACCTGCTCGTTACGTGCGTTACTGCACCGCTCGGCGTCAAGGACAGACTCGGCGACCTGATCGCGATCAGACACCCGATGAACGGCAATGACGACGGCTCCATGAACGTGGGCAATAATCTCGCGGTCGGGACTGCAGTAATACAGATGGACGGTTCGGTGGATCAGCTCATTTCTTCAGTCGGTGAAACGCTTGAAGCGCTGAAAGCCAGGATGGGCGGCGAGATCGGCGCGCTGCATCTCGTTCACTGCGGCGGCAGAAGGGCCGGCATCGATGCGAGGATCGACGAAGTGACCGCGCAGATCAGAAACGCTGTCGGAGATATACCGTTTATTACAGAGTTCACATTCGGCGAGTACGGATACGAAGACGACGGCATAAATACCTGCGGAGGATTAATGCTTTCGTTCACCGCCTTCGGAAAATAAAATATAGAACAACAGCGGCCGGGTCCTGCAAAAATGCGGATCCGGCTATTGTTTTGTTGAAAAAAGCGGAGCTACATTGTATAATTAACTATTACAACCGAAGCATAAAGAGGGCATATGAAAGGCAGCAAAGAGAAAAACAGAATCACGTTCAGCAGGAGAAGGCGGGTCTTCTCCCTGATTATCATAATTGCTCTCATCATTATGCTATTTTTGCTTGTATTCGGAATGCTCACGGGCTCCTTCGGGACGCCTGCCGGTAAATACATGCACAGGATCGATAACATCGGCAGTCTGGTCAGCAGCGAAAAAAGCTTTCTGACAGGGACAGCGGATGACAGCGCGGATACAGCGAAGAGCGATGAGGCGGACAAGGACGATCCGTACCTGATAATCGTGAACAGGACGCATAAGCTCGCGGCGGATTATGTGCCTGACGGGCTGCAGATAGTCAAAAGTCATGCAGACAGGACATCCGACGAAACGGCGCAGCTGCAGAAAAAAGCGGCCGAAGCGTTCAACGATCTGACGGCGGATGCGAAAAAAGACGGCGTCGGGATCGTGCTCACTACCGGGTACAGATCATACAGCACGCAGAAAGGGCTGTATGATTATTACGTCAGCAAATACGGCAGGAAAAAAGCCGACAGGATGAGCGCGGAACCGGGCACCAGCGAACACCAGACAGGGCTCGCCTGCGACACGAGCTCGGCGGAAGTCAATTACGGGCTGACGCAGAAATATAAGAATACAAAGGCCGGGAAATGGCTGAAGAAAAACAGTTATAAATACGGGTTCATCATCAGATTCCCGCAGGGAAAAGAAGATGTCACCGGTTATGAATATGAGCCTTGGCACATACGATACGTAGGCAAAAAGGCGGCAAAAGTGATATATGATAAAAAAATTACATTGGAAGAGTTCTTGGAAGAGGACTAAGGGAAAGGTTGGAAAGTAATGGCTGAATATTTCAATGAACCGTCCAGGACCTTTAATGAATACCTGCTTATACCGGGCTATTCATCGAAGGAATGCAGAGTGGATAATGTGAGTCTCAGGACCCCGATCGTAAAATTCAAGGCGGGAGAGGAACCGCCTCTGACGATGAACATTCCGCTCGTATCGGCAATAATGCAGGCAGTTTCGGACGACCGTATGGCAGTCGCGCTGGCCAAAGAAGGCGGGATATCCTTCATATACGGATCCCAGACGATCGAACAGCAGGCGGCAATGGTAGCGAAGGTCAAGAGCTACAAGGCGGGCTTCGTTCCGAGCGACGCGAACATCAGACCCGATCAGACGCTGCAGGATCTGCTGGATCTTAAAGAGAGAACGGGACATTCGACGACAGCCGTCACCGAAGACGGGACTTCGAAAGGCAAAATGGTCGGACTCGTTACCAGCAGAGATTACCGCATCAGCAGAATGGACCGCAGCACAAAGGTCTGCGAGTTCATGACACCGTTCGAAAAACTCACGACCGGAAAAGACGGCATCAGCCTTCACGATGCAAACGACATGCTCTGGGACAACAAACTCAATGCGCTGCCGATCATCGACAGTCAGCAGAGACTGAAATATTTCGTATTCAGAAAAGACTATGAAGCGCATAAGCAGAATCAGGACGAACTGCTCGACGCTGAGAAGCAGTACATCGTCGGCGCGGGAATAAACACACGCGACTATGCGGAGAGAGTCCCGGCGCTCGTGGACGCGGGTGTCGATGTAATATGCATGGACTCTTCAGAAGGCTACAGCGAGTGGCAGGGAATGACGCTGAAATGGATACGCGAGAATTACGGTGATTCGGTCAAGTGCGGAGCCGGCAATGTCGTGGACGCCGAAGGTTTCAGATACCTCGCTGACGCCGGCGCGGATTTCGTCAAGATCGGCATCGGCGGCGGGTCGATCTGCATCACCAGAGAGCAGAAGGGCATCGGCCGCGGACAGGCGAGCGCGGTGCAGGATGTTGCCAGAGCCCGTGACGAGTATTTCAAGGAGAAGGGCGTTTACATTCCGATCTGCTCAGACGGCGGCATAGTCTATGACTATCACATGACACTGGCTCTGGCCATGGGAGCCGACTTCCTGATGCTCGGCCGCTACTTCGCGAGATTCGACGAATCACCGAGCGCAAGACTGACAGTCAACGGCAATTATGTCAAAGAGTACTGGGGCGAAGGTTCGAACAGAGCCAGAAACTGGCAGAGATACGATCTCGGCGGAGACAGGAAACTGTCGTTTGAAGAGGGCGTCGATTCGTACGTTCCTTATGCCGGACCTCTTTCACAGAACGTCAGACAGTCGCTGCAGAAAGTCAAGTCGACAATGTGCAACTGCGGCTGCACCAGTCTGAAGGAACTCAGAGAGAACTCGAAGATGACGCTCGTATCGGCCACATCGATCGTAGAGGGCGGCGCGCACGATGTCATCAAGAAGGATATAAGCTACAACACCAACAGATAGATGATCGGAGAAAAAACAATGCAGCATGAAAGTATATTGGTTTTGGATTTCGGCGGACAGTACAATCAGCTGATTGCCAGACGTGTCAGAGAATGCAGTGTCTATGCGGAAGTGCATCCGTACACCATGCCGGTCGAAGATATAGAAAAAATGGCGCCGAAGGGGATCATCCTCACAGGCGGTCCGAACAGTGTGTACGGAGAGTCCGCGTTGAAATACGACAGCAGACTTTTCGACCTCGGCATCCCGATCCTCGGGATCTGCTACGGCGCGCAGCTCATGGCGCACGCCGTCGGCGGCCGCGTTGAAAGCGCCGAGTCGGGAAGTGAATACGGACATACCGATGTCGACATCGACCGCAGCGGAGCGCTGTTCCATGACGTAGCGGAAAAAACCGTAGCCTGGATGAGCCATGCCGACCACATCGAAACACTGCCGGATGACTATACCATTACTGCATCGACGGCCAAATGCCCGATCGCAGCCTTTGAGAACCCGGCGAAAAAGCAGTACGCCACACAGTTCCATCCGGAAGTGCTGCATACCGCAGAAGGAAAGAAAATACTCCGCACGTTCGTAACAGACATCTGCGGCTGCTCCGGCGACTGGGTAATGGACTCATTCATCGACACCACCGTCGCGGCCCTGAAAGAAAAAGTGGGCGGCGGACGCGCGCTCTGCGCCCTTTCCGGCGGAGTCGATTCATCCGTAGCGGCAGTGCTCATGTCCAAAGCAATAGGCAACCAGCTCACCTGCGTCTTCGTGGACCACGGTCTGCTGAGAAAAGACGAGGGCGACGAAGTCGAAGCAGTCTTCGGACCTGACGGCCCGTACAACGTGAACTTCATCCGCGTCAACGCCCAGCAGCGCTTCTACGACAAACTGGCCGGCGTCACCGAGCCGGAACAGAAGAGAAAAATAATCGGCGAAGAATTCATCCGCGTCTTCGAAGAAGAAGCCAAGAAGATCGGCGCCGTCGACTACCTCGTCCAGGGCACGATCTATCCGGACGTAATCGAGAGCGGACTCGGCGACAGCGCGACCATCAAATCGCACCACAACGTCGGCGGACTGCCTGATTTCGTTGACTTCAAAGAAATCGTCGAACCGCTGCGCATGCTGTTCAAAGACGAAGTCAGAGAAACCGGCCGCAAACTCGGCATACCGGAAAAATTCGTCAGACGTCAGCCGTTCCCGGGACCGGGACTCGCCATCAGGATCATCGGCGAAGTCACTGCCGAAAAAGTGCAGATAGTCCAGGAAGCCGACGCCATCTACCGTGAAGAAATAGACAACGCAGGCGTCGAGAACCTCGGCCAGTACTTCGCAGCGCTCACCAACATGCGCTCCGTCGGAGTAATGGGCGACTTCCGCACGTACGACTACGCCGTAGTCCTCCGCGCAGTAATGACCGCCGACTTCATGACAGCAGAAGCCGCGCAGATCCCGTGGGAAGTGCTCGGCCGCGTCACCAGCCGGATCGTCAACGAAGTGCCGCACGTCAACAGGGTGCTGTATGACTGCACCGGGAAACCGCCGGCCACGATAGAGTTCGAATAGTAAACTAAAACCCAAGATTGTTGAAATTTCAACTTTCTTGGGTTGATTTTTTGCCTAGTGACAATAGAATGACAATAATATTATTAAAAAGAAAAGAACTCGACGCATCGAGTTCTTCATAGGTGTTGTCCGAAGACGTCCACCGCAATTCGTATTATTAATATAACATAAGAATTCATAAAAATCAAGACATTGTATCAAGAATTTGAGATGAAATTTCGTATTTGGGATACGTTATTCTTTACTTGTGTTCCTAAAATTTTGTTGCATGTGCTGACAGGGAGTGTGCTACGAAGCAAATCAATATACTCAATAAACTGATTAATAAATTGTTTACATTCTGTTTTCGTTACATTCATTTTCCTTAATATGTAAACAATTAGCGCTATATAAGCATCGATAGTGTTGAAATTAATATTGCTAATTCCCATTTCTATTTCAAGTAATTGCTTAAGCCTGTTGTTGATATTACCACTTTGGAAACGCGTATCAAAAATGATATTATTATGAGCTATGGCATTTCTAAGATCTTTAAGTGTGTATATAATGTAACGGGTCAATTCTCCATCAGCATCAAGATTTTGAGGGAACCTAAGAATTGTGGATGTCTTTCTTTTAACAGCTATATTTGAGCAGGCATATAAGGTGCCAAATTCTCCGAGAGTTAGTGATTCAAATATTGCCCATATTGGTATGGCTCTGTCATTATTAAAAAAATGAGTCACTATACGCTTATCGTGGGAATAATCTCTAACTAAGGCAGAATTAACTTTTCCTTTTAATTGCATTCGTTTTGTGTATTCCCGTTTATAGTTATTTGAGCCAGAGCTAAACGATTTATAAAAAGTAATTGACTTGTTGAAGATGCTGTCAAAAGTCTCCGACTGGCTATCCAGTAGCAAAGCCTCTATAACATAACTTTTTAGTGCATTCTCAATAAACATGACTTTCGGATAAAAAAGTGATTTCAATTGCATATCGAATCTATTGAGCACAAGTATTTCATCCAAAGAAGAGAATGAAATATTTTGTCCAGGGGTTCTAATAAATCTGTATCCCTTATATCCATGATAATAGCCAATGTTCCTTAAGTCTCTGGATTGAGAACTTTTAACAGAGATGTTTTTATTGCGTAAATAACGCATTTGCTGGTTTATTGTTAGCATTTTCCCTCCTAATAAATAGCTCAATGCTCGTAAAACTGATTTTCATAATTGTGGATTTAATTAGTCAGTCTGATAGTATTAACTTATTATCTCTTGTTTACAACAGCTTTCTCCGGATAAGTATCTCTCCATTCATCATACTCTTCCTTTGTAATATCGCCGTTCTTAAACTTGTTAAACATTTCTCCCCAGTCTGAAAGACGGGACAGGAAGCTGATATCATTGCATATTATGCTGATCTCAGGACCATCTTTATTGATTTTGAAACCATAAGCATCTTCCAGAGCAAACAAAGAATGCATGACACCATGTTCGGAATCAAGATCTGGATCAGATATGGCAAATACGCTTACACCTAATGCAGCCGAAATTGCTTCAAGATGTTTTTTGCTTGGATTTCTGTTGCCAAGTTCATAATTACGAATCGCTGGTTCACTCATTTTACTTGCTATAGCCAGCTCTTTTTGTGATAGACCCTTTTGAGTCCTATATTTTCTAATTTTTTCACCGACTGTCATAGTTCCACCTCATTCGTTATATTTCGTCTGTAATCAGTATAACATATAACAGTTCAAAAATGTACTGTTATTTTGCCACGAGGGGTTGACAGTTCAAAAACGAACTGCTATAATTGAATCAGTTCAAAAACGAACGGTAAAACTTAAAAAGAACTTTGCAGAATTGCAAAAGAAGGGAAAGGAGAAAAAACAAAATGGAAAATGAAAAAAGGTTTTTAAGGGCGAAGGACATCATGGAGATCCTGGATGTATCAGACGGAATGGCATACAAGATCATCAAAGACATGAATGAAGAACTGAAAGAAAAGGGATACTACGTTCAGCGAGGCAGACTCAGCAGAGACTACTTTGAGGAGAAAATGTATCACAGGAAGTCACAGTAAATTAAAGGCAAATGAAAGGGGGAGGTCTATGTGACAGTAATCAAAAACGAAAAATCCAATACTTGGGAAGTACGGACATACTTCAAGAATCTTCAAGGGGACAGGAAACAGAAAACTAAGCGTGGATTCAAGACAAGGCGGGAAGCAGTTGCCTGGGAGGCAGCATTCAAAACAGAAGAACACTGTGATCTGAATATGACATTTGAATCATACTACAGAATCTACGAGAGGGACATAAAACCTACACTAAAATTGAATACCTGGAAGACTAAGCAGGCAATTGTAGAAAAGAAGATATTACCTTTTATCGGCAATAGAAAAATTGATAGTCTTACACCTGCAGATATCAGAGCATGGCAGGTAGAGGTAATGAATCTGACGAAAAAGAATGGAGAACCATTATCACAGGACTATCTCAGAACGATACACTGTCAGCTGAGCGCAATGCTGAATCATGCGGTAAGATTCTACGGCTTGAAAAGAAATGTAGCAAATGTGGCAGGTTCTATGGGAGGTGAATCACATGATGAAATAAAGTTTTGGACACAAACTGAATATGAGAAATTTGCGGAAGCCGTGGCGGATAAGCCGCTTTCATATTTTGCTTTTGAGATCCTTTACTGGTGTGGGCTGAGATTGGGTGAGATGCAGGCATTGACTCCGGAAGATATAGACTTTGAAAGAAACACCATAAGAATCAACAAGTCATATCAAAGGATAAATCGCAAAGATGTAATAACTCCGCCTAAGACACCTAAGAGCAACAGAACGGTGTATATGCCAAAGTCGCTGGGGACGGAACTGAAATGCTTTCTTGAAACGTTATATGGATTGAAAACTACTGACAGGATTTTCACCGTCAGCAAGAGTTATAAGCAGTTGACAAAGCGCTCCTGGTCAGTCAGCATGGACATCAGAATCCAAAGACTAAACTGGGTGATCCGAGGCTGGATCAACTACTTTAGAATCGGAAAGATGAAAAGGAATATGACAAAGATAGACGAACATCTGCGTACAAGAATGAGAATTGTCATATGGAAACAGTGGAAAACAAGTCGGAAAAGGATGTGGGGACTGCGCAAACTTGGGGCACCCGAATGGATGGCCAGACAATCTGTAGGATTTGCAGACCACTACCAGGCAGTCGCAAAGACCACAGGACTGCATCTTATTAGTAAACAAATCCTCGCAAAACGAGGACTTGTCAGTTGTTTAGATTATTATTTGAATTGAACCGCCGAGTGCCGAACGGCATGCTTAGTGGTGTGAGAGGGGCTACTCGTTAGCCCCTACTCGATTGTTAAAACGCAGGAAAGGAGGAGCCAAGTGAGATCTGGAGAATATAGAGACGGGGGTGATGGATAGTGTCAGACAACTGGGTAGTACAGAACCTGCAGGATTCACTTACCACATGGAATGAAAAGTTGGCCGAGGTATGGCAGCTTCTGACGCAGTCGCCGGAGACATTCAAAGGCGGGAGCATATGGAAGGTCATACTGAACATCAATGGAGCAGTACAGGCAATTGGCCTTGCGCTGCTCGTTTTGTTTTTTCTGGTAGGCGTAGTGAGGACATCAGCATCACTTACCGAGGTCAAAAAACCTGAGCATGCATTGAAGCTTTTCATAAGGTTCGCTATTGCAAAAGGAGTAGTGACTTACGGCCTTGAGCTGATGATGGCCATTTTCAGTATAATTCAGGGAGTCGTAAGTACGATCATGAAGTCATCGGGCCTTGGCGGAGCAGGAAAGACGGTGCTTCCGCAGGAGATGATAAGCGCTATTGAAGACTGCGGATTCTTTGAGAGCATACCGCTCTGGGCGGTGACTTTGATAGGGAGCCTGTTCATAACAGTGCTCTCATTCATCATCATTCTGACAGTGTACGGCAGGTTCTTCAAGCTGTATATGTACACGGCGATAGCACCGATACCGCTTTCAACATTTGCAGGACAGCCGACGCAGAACGTCGGCAAGAGCTTTGTCAAGTCATATGCCGCAGTATGTCTAGAAGGCGCGATCATCGTACTCGCATGTATTATTTTTTCGCTGTTTGCATCGAGTCCGCCGGTGGTGGATGCAGATGCGGCACCTGCGGCAATGGTATGGAAGTATGTCGGTGAGCTCGTGTTCAATATGCTGGTACTTGTAGGTGCAGTAAAGATGAGTGACCGTATCGTCAGAGAGATGATGGGTCTGTAAATGGAAAGGAGCAGAAAAAATGGATTACTTTAACTACAAAGCAGAAGAGAAAAATCGTAATGAAAGAACCGCAGCATTCATGGAGATGCTGAGAGAGGAAGGAAGAAACAATGGATAGGAATGAATTCTTTGACAGGGCAATGGACGAGATCCTTGAGCAGCTGCCCGAGGATATGAGAAAAGGGACTACTCTTTCAATGAACACGGTTGTCAAACTTAACGATATGGAGCTCCACGGAGTTTCGATCTCAAGGGATGGAAGCGATATATCGCCTAATATCTATCTGGATGAATACTATGACAGATATCAGAATGGCGAACCTATGGACAAGCTTATGAAAGAGGTGGCAGATACCTATGTCGGACTAAAGCAGCCGGAGATACGTCCTAATGATATCCCGCTGGAGTATGACAGCATACAGGACAAGCTGTCACTGAGGCTTCTTGAGATAAAGAGAAACAGAAAGTACCTTTCAAATGTGCCATATATGTCAGTCGGAAACGGACTTGCGCTGGTTTGCGATGTAAAGCTCAGGAATGATGAGAGCGGCATGTGGAGAACGACCATCACAAAGGATATGGTGGAGAAGTTCGGATATGACAGGAAGGAGATATTCGATCATGCGCTGGAAAACGTGTGGGATGTCGATCCTCCGGTCCTTGTGGACATGGAAGGACAGCTCATGGGAAGCGGCGCTGACAGGAACCTTCTGAGTTATGACGGAAGGATAGAAGATAAAGACAAGAGTGCCATGTATGTGCTTTCAAATGAGAGCGGAGTGCTTGGAGCTTCAGCTTTGTTTTATCCAAAGGTGCAGGAACAGATTTCGGATATGCTGAATGAAGGATACTATGTTATCCCAAGCTCGCTTCACGAGGTGATAGTTGTGCCTGAGTCTGCCGGAATGGATCCAAAGAGCCTTGAGGCAATGGTAAAGGATGCCAACAGAACAGTTGTTGCTCCTAAAGATGTGCTTTCGGATAATGTCTACTATTTCGACAGAAACGACATGGCACTGTCATCTCCTGCTGCCGATATGCGTATGCAGGAGCAGGCCGCTGGAATGAGGTGCTAACTTATGGAAGTAAAAATCAACAGGGAGATACGTGACTATACGGAATCGATGTTCTTCGGACTGTCTATGAGGCAGTTCTTTTTTTCTGTCATGGCATGCCTTGTTGCAGTACTGGTATATTTCACGCTCAAGCCCCTTATCGGGCTTGAGACCGTGAGCTGGGTCTGCATACTGGCAGCTGTTCCTTTTGCTGCAATAGGCTTCCTGAAATACAACGGGATGCCGGCAGAGAAGTTCCTCTGGGCAGTGATAAGATCGGAGATCCTGATGCCGAAGCACATATGTTTTGGCAATACGAACCTTTATTACAGGATGATGATCGAGGAACCTGTGAAGGAAAAGAAGAAAAAGAAGCATTTAAAAATGGGAAGAAGGAGAGAAACGGAAAGGAAGGAAAAGCATGATAAAAACACTTACTAATACCATGAAGCAGGACCGCGAGAGATTCGAGGTGCCGAGGAAGGTGCAGGATATAATACCGGTGAAGACAATATATCCGGACGGAGTATTTCTTGTCGGAAAGAACAAGTACAGCAAGATGTTCCGCTTTGAAGATATAAACTACGCCGTGGCATCACGCGATGATAAAGAAGCAATGTTCCTCGAATACTCTGAGCTTCTTAATTCACTTGACAGCGGATCGACCACAAAGATCACCATCAACAACAGGAGACTGAACAGAGTCGACTTTGAGAAACAGATCCTGATAGATATGAAGCCGGACGGGCTCAATCAGTACAGGCAGGAATATAACGATATGCTTCTTGAGAAGGCAACAGGGTCAAATGCCATAGTGCAGGACAAATATATCACAGTATCTGTTATCAAGAAGAGTGTCGAAGATGCAAGAACTTACTTTTCAAGAGTAGGCGCTGACCTTTCGACTCATTTCAACAGGCTGGGATCATCCTGCGTGGAGCTTGATGCAGTAGACAGGCTGAGAGTGATACACGACTTCTTCAGAACGGGAGAGGAGACCAGCTTCAGCTTTGATCTCAAGGATCATATGAAAAAGGGGCATGACTTCAGGGACTATATCTGCCCGGATGTATTTGAAAATGAGAGAGATCATTTCAGGATAGGAGATAGATACGGCAGAGTGCTGCTTCTGAGAGACTATGCGTCATATGTAAAGGACAGCATGGTGACGGAGCTTACCGATATCAACAGAAACATGATGCTTTCGATAGACATCGTGCCGGTGCCGACTGATGAAGCGGTCCGTGAGGTGGAAAACAGACTGCTTGGAGTTGAGACCAACATAACAAACTGGCAGAGAAAACAGAACATGAACAACAATTTCTCGGCAGTAGTTCCTTATGATATGGAGCTTCAGAGAAAGGAGAGCAAGGACTTCCTTGATGATATGACTACAAGAGATCAAAGGATGATGTTTGCAGTCATAACTATTGTTCATACAGCGGATTCACTCAAGCAGCTTGATGATGATACGGAGGCGATACTTACGACCGCAAGAAAGCATCTCTGCCAGCTGTCCGTATTGAAGTTTCAGCAGCTTGACGGTCTCAAGACCACGCTGCCTTACGGAACAAGAAAAATCGATGCCTTCAGGACGCTTACCACAGAAAGCCTTGCGGTATTCATGCCGTTTCGGGTCCAGGAGGTATACGATAAAAACGGCATATATTACGGGCAGAATGTAATCAGCAAGAATATGATGATCGCTGACAGAAGGAAGCTTCTTAACGGCAATTCATTCATACTCGGAGTATCAGGTGCAGGTAAATCATTTGCCGGAAAGAACGAGATAACAAATCTCATGCTAGCATCGGATGCAGATATAATCATCATAGATCCTGAGCGTGAATACGCGCCTCTTGTAAGAGCAATGGGCGGATCAGTGGTAGAGATATCAGCAACCAGCCCAAATCATATCAATGCGATGGACATGTCAAAGGACTACGGCGAGGTAGACCCTATCATAGAGAAGTCGCAGTTTCTGCAGTCTCTCTGCGAACAGATAATAGCAGGGCACAGATTTGCTAAAGGGCAGCAGTCCATCATAGACAGATGCACTGAGACGGTCTACAGAAAGTTTGCAGATGAAGGTTACTCTGGAACGCCGCCGACACTGCAGGATTTCAGAGATGAGCTTCTTAAGCAGCCTGAGCCTGAGGCAAAGTCGCTGGCACTTGAACTTGAGCTCTTTACCAGAGGATCGCTCAATACCTTTGCCAAGCAGACCAATGTAAATACGAAGAACAGACTGGTATGTTACGACATACTTGAACTCGGTGAACAGCTTAGAGCAATAGGCATGCTGGTGATCCTGGACTCGATCTTAAACCGCATTACGGCAAACAGGATGAAAGGCAGAGAGACCTTCATCTTCATAGATGAGATATACCTTCTGTTCATGCATGAATACTCGGCGCAGTTCCTGTTCAAGCTATGGAAGAGGGTAAGGAAGTACGGAGCATACTGCACAGGCATCACTCAGAATGTGGACGATCTGCTGCAGTCTCATACAGCAAGGACCATGCTTTCAAACTCGGAATTCATAATAATGCTGAATCAGGCAGCGACCGACAGAATAGAGCTTGCAAAGCTACTCAATATTTCTGATCTTCAGCTTTCATATATAACCAATGTGGATGCAGGACATGGACTGATAAAAGTCGGATCGAGCCTTGTGCCTTTTGCCAACAAGTTCCCTAAGGACACCAGGCTGTATAGACTAATGACTACAAAGCTTTCGGACCTGTCCGAGAAGTAGTATAAGTATTGTCTTCACAATATAACAAAAAAATTGACTTTTAACACATATAAGGTTAAAATAAAAGAAAAAATGTTAAAAGGTGATGAAATGGATAAGATAAAGGAACTGTTTGGGCTTGAAATAAAACTAAGCAGATGGCCTGGGGAAGAAGAACTCCCTTTGTATTTAAGAGAGCAGTACGGGTTTGAAGCAGCCATGATCGGCGATGCCGAATGTCTGCTTCTTACCCCCACATCTGAACTTGGAACACTGCCGGCAATCAAAAAGCAGATAAGAGTTATAGAGCAGATGGCCAAAAGACATGTGGTTTTTGATCTTGTTCAGATATCAGAGTACAGGCAGGATTCGCTGATAAAAGCAAGGATACCTTTCCTTCTTAGCGATAAAATGATTTACCTGCCATTTATGACGACATATTTGAGTAAAATGAAAAAACCAAGGCAATATGAAAAACTGCAGCCGTCGGCACAGGTAGTGCTTCTAAAAATGCTGTATGATAAAGATCGGGAAGTAATGCTTTCTGAACTTCGCAGTGAACTTCCGTATTCAGCTATGACTGTGAGCCGCGCAGCCGAACAGCTTGTGCAGACCGGACTAGTGGCCACACATAAAGATGGAGTGAAAGTCATAATCGAACGTAATGATAATTCAAAGACACTGTTTGATAAGGCCAGGCCGTTTCTTATCGACCCGGTTATTAAAACATGTTATGTAGAACGCAAAGCCGTTAGTGCTCAATGTATTAAAGCTGGACTCACCGCACTTTCTGAGAAGACGATGCTTGCGGATGATGCTTTTGAAACATTTGCGATAAAATCGGGTGTGCTGGATGAAGATATCCTGCATGATGAGAGGATAGATCCAGCTCGCCAGGTGCGTATGGAAATATGGAAATATGATCCGCAGCTGTTACAGCGTGATGGAATAGTTGATCCGCTTTCTCTGGTGCTGACACTTGATGATAGTGCAGATGAACGTGTTGAGCAGGCAAAAGAAGACCTGATGAACAATTGCTGGGAGGAATTGACATGGTAGGAGGAATAGACAGCTTTACTAACTGGTTCAGAGGATATCAGGATCAGTATATAATTATCGGAGGGACTGCATGCGATATGCTGATCGGCAGCAGGGGCGGAGACTTCAGAGCAACAAAGGACATTGACATGGTATTGATAGTTGAAGCAATAACACCTGAATTTGGCAGGCAATTCTGGGGATATGTCAAAGAAGCAGGATATGAGCATATCAATAAGAGTACAGATACTCCGCAGTATTATCGCTTTTCAAAACCGAAGAGCAAAGCCTATCCATTTATGATCGAATTGTTTTCAAGAAAACTGGAGAACATACTTCTCGATGAAGATGCTGATATTACTCCAATACCGGTTGACGATGAGATATCCAGCCTGTCTGCTATTCTCCTTGATGACGACTACTATTCTTTTATGCGCAGCGGAACGATGGTGATTGATGAGATCCCGATACTTGATATCGAACATCTGATACCATTCAAAGCAAAGGCCTGGCTTGATCTTTTGGAAAGAAGCGCAAAGGGAGAGCATGTAGACAGCAGAAATATCAAAAAGCATAAAAATGATATCTTCAGGCTTTACGCATATATCAGCAAAAGCAGCAGGATGGATCTTCCTGCAAGTATCAGAAATGATATGGCTGAATTTTTTGACCTTATCGAGAAAGAAGATGTTGAGCTTAAACAGTTTGGTATAACAAGGGAAGACAAAGATGATATAATAGCGGCGCTGAAAAAGATATACAACATGGATTAACAAAAGCAACAGAATACAGAATATAGTTAAATAGAATTATAAGCCAGCAGGCAGTATTTGCGGATACAGCCGGCTGGCTTTTTGCGTGGGAAGAAAGGAGAAAATATGGCAGACATAAAGACAAGACAGAGCAATAAAGGAACGATAAGATCGCTGGACAAAGCGGCAAATATCAGTGACCATATGCGTGCAGCTTATACAAAGACTAAGGAGCATGCAGAGCCTGTGTCTGAACGCGAGCATGAATCGGCAGTTTCATTTGCTGCTGATCAGATGTCAGGTGCAGTGAAAGCCGGCACAGAGAGAAGTACAGATGCTGCAGTCAGGGCAACGCAGAAGTCATATCGTGCTGACAGAACGAAACACAGGACTGCCGATGTAAAGACCAGACGGAAAATATTTGAACGTAATAATGCAGTACGATCCAGAGAGCATGCAGGCACCAATCAAAAGAACCTGAAAGCAAAGCACTTTGCTGACAGTCGTAAGATAAAGACGGCAACACACCGTGGCGAGGCAAAAAAGCTGACAGAACGCAAAGCACAGAAACACTTTGAGCATACAGCAAAGACCACGGTCAAACGCAACGCCCGAGAGACAAAGCGTGCTGTAAGGAACACAGCAAAAGCCATAAAAGCGGCTATAAACGGAGCCAAGGCACTTGCAGCAGCAATTGCATCAGGCGGATGGATCGCAGTAGTTATAATACTGGTGTTCTGCCTGTTTGGAGCTGCTTTTTATTATTTCGGCGATGAAAGCTCCAAAAGCTATACGCCGGTAAGTGCTGAAGTCGAAGCATATACTCCGGTCATCCAGAAATATGCAAAACAGTACGGTATCAGTGAATATGTCGAGCTGATCAAGGCAGTGATGATGCAGGAGTCCGGCGGAAAAGGCAATGATCCGATGCAGGCATCGGAAGGAAGCTTTAACAAGAAGTATTCTCATTCGCCAAACGGTATAAAGAATCCGGAGTACTCAATAGAATGCGGCGTACAGGAACTTGGGTCGTGTTTGAAGCAGGCAAAGAGCAGGAACCCGCTGGACATGCCGCATATCAGGTTGGCGTTGCAGGGATATAACTATGGAAACGGATATATAGGCTGGGCAGTAAAAAGGGACGGCGGTTATACTGTTGAGAATGCGGTAGTTTTTTCAGAGGAACAGGTCAGGAAGCATGGCTGGAGTTCATATGGCGACAAACAGTATGCAGCTCATGTCCTCAGGTATTATCCTTATGGAAGTTACAACTACGGCATTGGCAACACGGCGATAACAAAGGTGGCTGCTCAGCAGATCGGGAACAAGGGAGGACGCAAATTCTGGAGCTGGTATGGATTTCACAGCCGCGTGGAATGGTGTGCGATATATGTTTCATGGTGTGCTGATCAGTGCGGATATATAAAGAGCGGTACGATACCGAAGTTTGCTGCAGTACAGTCCGGAATCGACTGGTTCAAATCGAAAGGACAATGGCAGAGGCGGGGATATAAGCCGAAACCTGGAGATATTATCTTCTTTGACTGGGGATCAGACGGCGCTGCCGATCATGTCGGAATAGTTGAGAAATGTGATGGAAGTACTGTTTATACGATAGAAGGCAACAGTGGAGACCAGTGCAGAAAAAGAAGCTATGGGGTTAAAAGCAGTTATATTTACGGATATGGAATCCCAAAATATTAAATAGAACAAGGAATAGTTGATATTATTCAAGATCGCTTTAGTAATAAGATAAATATTAGTTTGCTGTTATTCCCTTATTTATAACAAATTAGGGAATAACAGTCGATTAAAAGATCTGTTAGGGAAAGATATTTACATATTGATTGTTAGTATATTCGATAATATCAATGCAATTGCGATTGACTATAGACTAAAAATAAACTATAATTAGTCTATAAACAGGAGGATAATATGAAAAACTCTAGAGTGTATCTTGACACATATGTACTCCAACAAGATATGAGAATCCGATTGCCAAAATCAGTATTAACAAATATGAAAGCGGAAAAAGGGAAAACCTTCTTTGAAATATATTTTGACAAAAATTCTAATGAACTGATTTTGAAAGTAAAACAACAAGTGAAGGAAAACAATAATGAAGAATAATGATATAGAGCCGTTGCTGATACAATCAGACTATATTGATAAATGTGATTGCATTGAGGGCATGAAAAAGTTACCAGATAATTGTGTTGATGTAGTAATTGCTGATCCGCCATACAATCTTTCAAAAAGTGGTGATTGGAAGTGGGATAACAGTATTTCTTTGTCTGGAATGGGAGGCAATTGGAATATTACGAATGAGAATTGGGATGACATGACATTAGAGGAGTACTTTAATTTTTCTATTACATGGCTTAGAGAGGTAAAACGTATTTTAAAGCCAACTGGATCTTTATGGATATTTGGTACTTACCATAATACGGGTATTATTAATGTTACTTGTCAATTGCTTGGAATAGAAATAATTAATGAAGTCGTTTGGTACAAGAAGAATGCATTTCCAAACCTATCGGGGCGACGTCTTACAGCGAGTCATGAAACAATTCTTTGGGGGCATACTGGCGGAAAGAAAAGAGAATATTATTTCGATTATGAATATTCCAAGGAGGGGGATTTTTCGGATGATGATTTAAAAAAGCCGGGTAAACAAATGCGAACTGTTTGGTCTTTATCAAATAATAAGAAAGCAGAAGAATTAAAATATGGAAAACACCCAACTCAAAAACCAATAAAAATATTAACAAGAATAATTAAATTGTCGTCCAAGGGAAATGATATTGTTTTCACTCCTTTTGCAGGTTCAGGAAGTGAGTGCGTTGCAGCTAAAATGACAGGACGACATTATATTGGATTTGAAATAGAAGAAGAATATTGTAAAATTGCGGAGGAAAGGCTTCTCCATACACAGATAGAAGATTGTTATCAAATTAATCTTTTCCAATCAGTGAAGGAGACTAATAAGAATGTTTAAACCAGTAATTAAATGGAGCGGTAGTAAACGATCGCAATCTGCCCAAATAAAAACGTATTTTCCTGATATTTTCGATACATATTATGAGCCCTTTCTTGGGGGCGGATCAATGTTATACGCTATTAATCCTGAACATAGTGTATGCGGTGATATTTGTAAACCATTAATCGATTTATGGAAAGAAATTAGGGATAATCCTGATGGTTTAGCAGAGGAATATGAGTTACGTTGGAAGCGACTTCAAAATGAGGGGTATACCGCTTATTATGAGATTAGAAATGATTTCAATAAGGGAAAATCGCCATATGATTTATTGTTTTTGTCACGAACATGTGTGAATGGGCTTATCCGTTTTAATGAAAAAGGTGATTTCAATAATTCATTACATTATTCACGCCCTGGTATAAAACCGAGTAGCTTAAAGAATATAATTGTAGATTGGTCGGAGCATGTTAAAAATAGTGAGTTCTTTGCAGAAGACTATGCAGTTACTACAGCGAATGCTAAGAGTGGCGATGTTGTTTATTTAGATCCACCATATTTTCATACAAAAGGAAGATACTTTGGCACAATAGATTTCGATGCGTTTTTACTCTATTTAGAGGATTTGAATCAAAAGGATATAAAGTATATATTATCTTTTGATGGAATACGTGGAGATAATAATTATACAGTTGATCTGCCAAAGGATCTATATAAGCAACATATATTTATCCCATCAGGGAATTCTACTTTCAAAAAAGTAATAGATAAAGAAACTGAAAAAGTATTCGAATCTCTTTATCTAAATTACTAATTATTTAAGCATATATTGTTTATCGCCGCTGGATTTGTATAATTGTAAAATGTACTTTTTTAGGACTTTACTTTTTCTTGAGGATGGGATGATCTCAATATCCCATCCAATTTTTGATTTCGTCATAATTGGATCCATAATAAACAAAATCTCACAATTTTTTTTGAAAACAGTAGGTGATGACTCCGCATATTTTTTTAAATATGCTGCTGCTGACATAGTTTCAAAATGATTAAAGTCAACTTTTGAATCTGCCCAAGTCCAATCACTCTTTGATAATAGTGGTTTCTTCGCACTAGGTATATAATTCATTAATTCTTTAATATAGGTTATTAGTTTTGTCCCAACATCTGGTTCAAGATCAACTGATTTTTCTTTTGATTCAATAGATAATAGAAGTGGTTTATCAAAAACTTCAAAGAGCTCCAAAATATGATCAGGACGCTTACCATTCACAACATCACTTACCCTTGGTAGAGATAACCATCTATTTTCAAATTCATTATCAATGACGGAAAATCCACTCCAGTCGCCACCAGGAGGATTACACATTCCTTCAAAGCAATGTTCACCAAGGATATGAGTGAAAAGATAGTGTATGCCGGTATCCACATCGTCTTCTCCATAATTAACTGGCACACTTGAAAATGTTGGCAGAGCGACTAAACTTTTTCCCTTGCCTAAAGAATTGTAAAAAGATTTTAATTCACTTGTATAATACAACCTTGTAGCATCATATTTTCTTCGGCCAAGGACAGGAACATCTAAAAGAACAAAATCACTCAGCGAGAGAATGGACCTCCAAAGCCCATTTTGTTTTGCTAATTTCTGTGGCTTTGAATCTAGTAGATTTAAATTTGCTTCTATTAATGGACCATATATAAATGTTAATACATCTGTATCTGAAGCTGATAGCATAGATGCCAAGGGTAAAAGCCCTCTATCAGGTCGGTTGTCATCTCCACGTGGCTTGAATCCCTTAAATACAGCAATAATTAAATGTTTTTGGCTAATAGCTATTTGATTAATAACAGATGAATCTGCTTTGGGATATAATAAAGCGAGTCCATTTGCAAACGTTGGGCGGTCATTAGCAGGTATTATTCCAAAAGGGAGATCTCTAGAGCCAAGTCCTACACTTAATTTGTCAATTAATTCAATAATTTGACTGGATTGACCATGTTGACTTTTACCTGAAATGGTTTTATGAAATCTAAAGCGATTTTTCTCAACTGAATAATCAACAATATCTTCGCTTACTAAACCATATATATCTTTCCACTCTTTTGCAGAAAGGTTTGTTTCATCACTAGTTTTCTTTGATAAAAATTGAACAACGTTCATGTTTTTATTAAGAATATTAGTTTCTTCCGCAGATGTGTCTAAACCACGAAGAAGTTTGACCATGTAACGGCCAAGATCTTCACTTCCAAAATCAGAATCGTTAAATGAAGCAATTAAAGGATCTTTGGATTTATCGAATTCTTCGGATTTAGTGTATAACTGGGCAATAAAATTGCCAGTTGTTTTTGAGTAATTAACATAACTATATGGAACAGCTGCATTTGGAAATCTAAGATTTTTTCTTTCACGTGTTGAATTATCAAGTTCGTATTTTACAAAATCTACGATATAGAGATATGGACATCCAGTACGTCCGGTAGAGAAAGCACGAGCGCTTCGTTGCCATGCTTGATTTCCTGCTTGTAGGGCAGAGCAAAATTCGATAGCCAACTTTATTTGTTCATTGCTACCACAAACTTCAGATATTATTGCATCGGGCGTTTCATCAAAAAAACTCCCAGCGTCTTTTAATGCATCAAAAATATTTTGCTCCCAGCGTTTCTTGGTATTTTTGTTAAAACCAGGGAGCAATTCCAGTCTCCATTCAAAAGAAATATCAGAGTATGTAGCTTGTATTTCTATTGCAATAGTTGAAGGTGAAATGAGATGAGTACTAACTTTATGTGGATTAAGTGTCTGTATAATAATATTAGCTATTCTTTCACATTCGACAATATTATCACCATGTATTCTAAATGCTTGCATAGTATTTCTCCTATCATCATATATTATAACTCATGAAATAGTTCACTTAATGAAACGCCAAGGCCATCGGCAATTTTTTTGATATTAATGATGGATACATTTCTATGTCCAGCCTCAACAGACGCAAAGTATGTTCGATCCATCCCAATTTTAAGAGCAAATTTTTCTTGACTTAGACCAGTTAATATACGAAACTCTTTTATTCGTTTCCCTAGTTGTTCGGTAATCATATGTAATACCCCCTATTAATAAATTATATTTGAATTCCGACTTTAAGACAACGGTATATAAGTAACAAACGATACGTCTATGAACGCCTGAACAAAAAAGAACATATGTTTGCTTTTTGATAAAACATGTTTTATAATATATCTATCAACGGAAGGTTCAGACAGGAGATAAATAAATGCGATATTCACATTGCTGCAAATGCAGTTGTGAAAATATAATTATGAAATTCGCTCAAAAGCAAGAATCGAAGTGTGGTATTTCGTTCTGAAGGTTCTTTTCCCTATCCTTCGGAGCGGCCGGATCTTTGTTGATTCGAGAGGGGGCAGTTTCTGAGGGGGAACCTATGAATAACAATAACACGAGGAGCCGTATCCATCGAATGTGTACGGCGAGCAAGCTTGATGAGAAGGATCTTTACGATAAGGCAAAGCTTCTGCTGGAGATATATCGTGATGTATGCTGGAACACGGTCGACTATGTTAATGACTTGAGAGAAGAGTTCCAGGAATATGATGGCGATTACTGCAGCGGGGATATGGACGATGCACTCATATCCCTTCTTATAGAAATGGGATTCACTCCGGTAGATATCGCAAAGCGTGTAGGCCATGAAAACATCAATATTACAATGCATTATGCCCATATGTTTCCACAGAAACAGGATGAGATGATCGATAAACTGGAAGATAAGAACAATCTTTTGGAGGAAGAAATCTCATGGACAGATACGAAGAAAAAGAAAGACCTAATGGGAATAACAGAAAGCGAAACAGAATAGTCAATTTCAGAATGTCACAGCTTGAATTCAGTGAACTTGAAAGACGGGTTAAGCTTAGCGGAAGGATGAAGCAGGATTACATGATCCAAAGCACGCTCTATCAAAATATTGTTATTGTGGGAGACAGAAGACTTGCAGCAAGGATCATGGACAGGCTCGAGGAATTAGAGCCAATTTTAAGATGCATGTATAGCAACAAGGACTTAGATCCTATAATAATCATCGAGCTCAGGAACATATTCGAGATCGTGAACAAATGGAAATGATACAAATGGAAATGATACACGAAGGCCGCAGTATTTAGTTACTGTGGCTTTTGCTATGGGAGAAACTGACATGAGTATATGCACAGCTTGTATGATATAATTTAATATAAAGTAAAAGTTATGTGTACAATAAAAATGCAATCTATCATGATTGTATTCGAAGAGTAATCTGAAGCACTATTGATTGGCAAAATTTTGCCTAGGAGGGTGTGACTTGGAGACAGAGTTTGTAATGGGATTTCTGATAGACCTTACTACTATCGTTGGTACTATATGGGCAGTATTAGCAATTTTATGTATGAAACCGAGCGATATATATGCAAAGGCAACATGGAATGCATTGGAAAGTGCTGATCGGTCGGCATTAGTGCAAAAAAAACAAGCTAGAAGTGGTATAACATTAATTATTATTTCTTTTGTATATAAGTATTTTATAGGACCAATTATTGAGCATTTTTGTCCCAATATGCCACTGAAGTATATGGCTATATCATACATATTAATATTGTTAGTTGTTATGCTTATTATAAAGAGGTGGAATTCGGTGACAACAAAAAGTTATGATCGGTATATAAAAAACTTGCGGGAAAACAAGTAGTTGGTTGAGACTGTGTTAGGGAGATAAATAGTGGATACTATTGATTTTGATGATTATTCAACAATTACAAATAATATTAAAAGTTATGTGCTTGCTAATAAGGGTGATTTTATTAAAGAATCTGAGAGTAACACTGTAGATCGGTATGGCTTGTCAGTTTCTTATAATGATGAAATCATTAGAGAACATAAAATACATCTTAATGAGATATTATGTCATTATTGTTTTTTGGGCGGTCATTATACAAAAGTAATTGATTTGGAAGATATTGATACTGGATTAAAAGTTCTGGATTTTATGGATATGTTTTATAAACTACAGAAGCAGCTTATTAAGGCGGGATTTCAGGATAGAGACGAGCTCTTAAGGTTTGAGCAATACATGAAAGAGCCGTATCATCACATTTCAGGGCCACGCGCTGGCTATTTATCATTTTATTATCCAGTATCTAACGGAAATGCTTGCAAACATTATACTAGAGCAGTAGGTGGTGAAATAATTGAATTTGGGCAAGATCTATTCCCTAATATTTATAATTATTTTTGCAGTATTGGCATTCCACTAAAAATAATAGCAAAAATACCTTTTAATAGAGTAGAAGGATTTTTTGCAGAAAACTTAATTGATAATGTTATCAGAGTGGTTCTGCAACATGAATTAGATGATATAACTGATATTAGTTGGATGGATTATGAAATAAGGACATCAAGTAACATAACGAGAGATCAGTTTTGTATAGTATATGAATTAGACAGGACAAAAGAATTAATACAGTAGATACGAGCAATTATGAGTATATTTTTTAAACATAAAGGAGAGTGAGCATTGATTTTATTTCATGATATTGACTTGCATAATAGTCTAGAAACAAGCAAACAGAAAATAAAGCAGGAAGTAGACCAATATAGCAACCAAGAGATTCTTGCTAATGATTTTGAAATTTTGATTGAAAATATTTTTGAGAAGTATTATATATGTCCTGTAAAAATATTCGATGAAGAATTTGCAAAAAGATCACTTGTTCAAGGGAAAATAAAAAAGCATGTAGATCCTTTTTTCAGAGATGTATATGGAAATGATTATGTTAGTGTGGATGGTATAATAATGAAATTCTTCTTCCCATACGAAGGTGAAAGTGATTTGTTTCGCTGTAAGGCATCTACATTTTCGCTATCAGGATATCCTGACGCGGAAATTAACAACGGTTATGTAGTAATTGAGTATGAATATGAACTGAATGAGGTAGATACCGACGAGAAAAAAGATGAAGCAATCAAAAGGTTAAATCATGCCATTGAGTCAATCAGGACTGGTATAAACTATGCGAATACGGATGTTATGAGCTTTAATGGTGAAATTAAGGCATTGACATTGCAATGTTTGCAAGAAAAGAAAAAGAAGGTAGAGTCGTTTTACTCTGTTGCATCAATGTTTGAAGTTCCGGTGGTTAAAACAGATTACGCTATTAATCATGTCCCACTAAAACGACGTACGCTTCCAATCATGCATACATATGATAAACAAGATATTTATTGTATAACGGATTCTATCTATGCAGATATTCTGTCTTCAATAAAACATACGGGGAGTACATACGAGAGGACGCCGGCATCATATAAATCGATGCATGAAGAAGATTTACGAAATACATTGCTTGCATCTTTAAATGCAAGTTATTGTGGGCAAGCAACTGGAGAAGCATTTAGAAATCATGGGAAAACGGATATTTGCATTGAGTATAATAATCGTGCTGCGTTTGTTGCAGAATGTAAAATGTGGACAGGGCAGAAAGCGGTTGCGAGTGCACTGCTACAGCTGGATAGTTATTTAACATGGCGCGATTGCAAAACTGCTTTGATATATTTTGTTCGGCGAAAGGATTTTTTTTCAGTATTAGAAACCGCAGAAACAGCAATTAGAGAAAATGAGAATATTCGACAGTTGCAGTGTCTTGATAAAAATGAGTTTAAATGTAGTATGGTTTCCATTACTAATCCTGGACAAATAATTCAAATGCGTATTTTGTTATTCAATCTGTATTCAGATGAAGGAGGTATCAATCATGGACAAAGCAATAAGTGATTATATATCGGGTGCTAGTAGATTTGTAGCTGATGTAACAAGAGATGCAGTGCACCGACGAGAAGATTTAGCTGCTCAAGAGGAACGAGATTCTGGGCTGCAAATTCTTGTTGCGGCATTATTAGAGGCAAAGGTTAAAGATGAATTGGTTATTAGTTTGATTCAAAAATACTATGGCCTAAATGAAATTGAAGCGGAGGAGAGGTTGATTGCAGAGAAAACTATAAACAGCCCATGCAAGTATTTAGAAACTTATCTCGTGCGTTCAGAAGGATATACAAGAAATGAAGCATATGATTTTATTTTGGATCATAATGTGCCGGATTTGTTGAGAAATAATAAAGGATTATGGAAATTGCCACCAAAGGAGTTGCTTTCAAAGGTAAAATGAATGATTTGCTTCATATATGCTTTTTAGATTTATGCACATTAATATAATTGCCTGGTAATAATTTGGCAATACGATCTACATGATAATAATGAATGAAATGTACTGCCACAGCAGTGATGAAAATGCTGATTCACGTTGAAATTCCAAGGCTTTTAGGGCCGGGAGTTCGAATAGAACCGAGAGGTTTATGCGTCGCTGAAACCGTTGAAATTTCAACGATCTAAAAACAGAAATATTTTTGTGGTACTACTTTGGTACTAAAAATCGTATTACCACGAATGCTTGAAACGGTTGAAATTCAGCCGTTTCTTTTTATTATGCAAGGTACGCGATTTTATTCGCACAATTGCATCCACCGCTTTCTGTGATTAGTATAAATACAAAGAAAATCTGTGTCTACTTTGCGACAGATGGAGGTGCTGATGAGAAAAGGGATTGGCGAAAATAATATTCGCTTATGCTTCCACGCTATGCAGCACAACTGTGACTGTGAATATTCCATCTTCTGCCATAAAGGAAGCGAGACCGTGATGCTTTCGGGCAATGGCGCTGATGCTCTTTGTGCCAAAGCCGTGGCCTGACTTGGCCGAGACAGGAAGCTCGTCCCGGAATGTAATGACTCCCCGGAAGCTGTTGGATATTTTGATAAAGAATTTATTGTCCATTTCGTTTATTTCGATATGCAGCTCCGGCGACGGCATTTGTTCGCAGGCGTTCCATGCATTATCAAGAGCGTTGGCCAGTATAGTGCTGATATCCGCTTCAGGGAAAGCTGATGATTCCGGCACGTTAGCCTGGATCGTTATCACGGTGTTATTTGTATAAAAAGGCCGCAAGTATGCTGCAAGGATCAGATCGACAGCGTGATTCTTGCAGTATTTTTTTAGTTTGGTGTCGTTTAATTTACTGTCGAAGGCCGAGGTGTACTTCAGGACATCATCCAGAGAACCTTTTGCGGCGGCCTCATGCACAAGTGTCCCGAAGTGTTTCATGTCATGGCGCAGGATACGCGTGTCATCGTTGGCATCCTGAAGAAGGCGGATCTGTTCGTTGGCTGATCTGGCAGTCGCCTCCAGCATTTGGGCATGAAGCTCAAGCTCTTTGTTATGATCAAATATGACAAAAAACAGATGTACATAATAAGTAATAAGAAACAGTGCAAGGGTTGTGATTATCTCCATCGACAGCAGCGGAGCTCGATATAGCAGATCACTGTAGACAAAGATAATATATCCGGTGACATAAACAGCCAGCAGAGGAATAAAAAAGATCTTTATGTCGTGGGACGACCTCTTTAAAGCAGCCTGCATCGGGTGCAGCATGAAAAACCAGACAATGAGACACATTGGGATCGTTGCTATTGCACGGCATGTAAAGTCTCCGCCGGTGATATCGGGAGCGAAGTACAGGATCAGCAATGCTATAAGATAGCGGGGCATAGTCAGACTGTAGCAGAGCAATATGGATGTGAGTGACGGAAGTACACGTTTGTGATATACGAATACCAGCATAAGAAAAAGCAGTGCATGTACGATGAGCGGATAAAGAGAATCCGTATTATATTTATCTTTCAAGAGCAGCTGAATACTGAGACTTGCTGCACTGAACAGTATAAAGCAAATGGTGTTTCTCCGGCTGAAAGGAATTTCAAGAAACAGCATGGAGAATACCACACCAAAGAAAAAGCTGCATATAATGAATGATGTTTGCGGGATGTCACTGACAAAAGATAACATTATTTGCTCCCTTCTAATTAGAATTGCAAGCTGCCTAAATAGGCAAGGTAAGACTCTTTGAATTCCCGGGCATATGTATTTGACAAAGGTATGCGCTGCCTGTCTGCCAGTACTATATCATCTGATATTATCTCTTTGATATAATTCATATTTATCACATAGGAACGATGTACGCGAGCAAAGGCAGCGTGCTGTATCAGCTGCGACTCCATCTCTGAAAATGTGGCATAGATCTCAAAGCTGTCCTCATTGTTAAGTGTAAACAGGACTTTGTTGCGCCTCGCTTCCATTGAAACGATAGAATCAACAGGAATGGTACGGGTGCTGTTTTTGAAGGATAAAGTCAGCACCTCCGTATCCTTAAGGGAAATGTCCATAAATATACGGTCCAGCTCAGCATATAATTTGTCAGGGTCTATCGGCTTGATAAGATAGGCATCTGCATGGAACTCATATGAATCCAGTGCAAATTCTCCAGAGGATGTCAGGAAGATGATGTGTGCCTTCAAGTCATGCTTTCTTATGGTGCCGGCCAGTTCAAGACCACCGGTCAGGGGCATGATTATATCCAGGACATAAAAGTCATATGATGCACTGCTCTGCATCGACTCATCCAGATTGGAACTGTCGTTCCAGATATTGATGGAAAACGTCATACCATGATCGCGCGCATAGATTTCCAGTGCTTCCCTGATTTCAAGAGTGATATTCTCATCATCATCACAGATACAAAATGAAAACATAAGACAGTTCCCTTCAAAGTAAGTTATTCTCTAAAGATGATTATAGCCCATAATAATGGAAAACAGAACGGATTTCGTCCTGAAAATAAGCCATTTCGTCCTCAGACGATAAATGTATGGCCCCTGTGAAATATAATAATGACAGTAATAAGCGGGATCTGTTGAGAAAGAGAGGATCATATGACTAATACGAAAACTATATCTAAAAGAGTACTTACGTTCATACTGGCAATAGTTACATCGATGGCATTCATGCCGGCGATGGCACTCACACAGCCCGCGTACGCGACCATACCAACGCTGACAATCGGCGGTAAAACATTTACGTTTCCATCATCAGGCTATGCTACAACGACTAACGGAACGGTAAGTGATCTAGAGATGCGAGATACAGAACCGGATAAATGGAACATCAAATGGGACTGCAGAAGCAGAACGCTTACATTAAAAGATGCAGAGATAACAGTAACAAGCGGCAAGGCTATATATTGCGAAGCCAGCTGTGAACTTCATCTTATAGGAGAAAACACTGTTATCGATAATGATACAGCTTCCGCTGCCTTGTTATGGGACGGACCTTTGACGATCACCGGAGAAGTCGGCGCATATGTAAGGATCAACGCTGTCGGCAAGGGGATCTCAAGCAGTACACTCAGCATCTCAAGCGGCACTGTCTATTCCAAATCAACTGCGGATAACGGCATATATACCAGCGGTGATATAACCATCGGCGGAGGAATCGTCACCGGATTGTCCACTGCCACTACAGGCAACCATTCAGGGATCAAAACAGGCGGCAGAATGTCCGTATCGGGAGGGACGGTCGTAGCACGCAGCGCTCACTATAACTATTCAAACTCAGGATGCGGAGCGGAAACTGCCTCGGCGCCTGTTATCACCGGCGGTGCCGTGTATGCAGAGGGCGGCAATAAAGCTTTTAGCGAGGTACCCGTAGGCGAAACAGGAGCTGCATTGTCAGGAGAAACAATCTATAGTTCAGGCAGTAAACCTGATCAATCAGTTGTAATAATGACAAAAAAAGACGGTACGACATATACTCCCACAGTGACATTTGCGGAATATAACAGCTTTCCTGCCTACGATAGTCACCTTTGGATCTGCGGATTTCCTTTCAGCTTCGAAAATGAAAATGAAAGAACGACAGGCGTGACATACGGAGCATATGACTCTTCCGGTTCATCACAATGGTCAGTGACGATGCCGACAGGCAGCAGCAGTTCCGATAATTATCTTAATTTGAATGATTATACCGGTATAGGTGATGAGGAACCGTCCGGCATCTTCTGCGCGTCACACGAATTATCTGTCGGTTCTATGTCGATAAATCTTACAGGAACAAATAAAGTGAACACATGGGTAAGCGACGGTTCACTCAATGAATATGGCATAATAAATGGCAATAAACTTGAATTCTCAGGAAACGGCAGTGTTGATGTAAATGTGGCAAATGTTGAATCCAGTTATGTGCAAGGAATTTATGCATATGGAACATTAACGCTGAATGACAATCCCACTGTAACGGTACATGCAACAAGCGGTGGAGGTGATGTATATGGCATTTGGGAGGCTGATTCTCCTGTAATAAACGGCGGTTCGGTGACAGCGTCCGGCGGGACTGCGGCATGGTATATCCGAAACGGAATCACTGCAAAAATCAACTGTAATAAATCCGGATATGTACCTGTCGCGACGTATTCTGCCGATATGACCGGAACAGGCAGCAGCACCATAATAAACCCCACCGATTCCACGACTCCGACAGTTGCTGCTTTGTTCACTAAATACAACGGTGGTGGTATCAGTCTTTATAAATATCTTAAACTCAAATTAGGGACTGCAGTACCGACACCGACACCGACACCGCCGACTTACACCGTAGAGGAGGATACTGACAACGGTGATATCTCATATGATGCTGCTCCGACTTATGGTGAGGACTGGACCTGCTACATCGATCCGGGGGATGGATATACGTATCCTGACTCTGTTACAGTTACAATTGATGATAAAGATACATCAAATTACACTTATGATAAAACCACCGGTAAGATCACCGTACCGGGGCAGTATATTACAGGCACGGTAAAAATAGCCGGGATATGCGCTAAAATAGCAAAGCCGGCAGCTGCAGCCAAGGTCATTTTGCTCAAAACGATCAACAGCGGCAGGAGCATGAAACTCACATGGACGAAAGTCAGCGGGGCTACTAAATATGTGGTTTACGGTGCACTGTGCAATACAGGCAACCACAAATACGCATATAAAAAGCTCAAGACACTGAGCAGTTTGAAGACTGCATATACAAAAACAAAGAGAGCAAACCACAGGGGATACAAATATTATGTGGCAGCATACAAAGGAAGCAAGAAGCTTTGCAGGAGCATCTCGACCCACACAGTAGTCAAGTCGAAGTCCGGACTTTATAATGCGGTAAAGATCACAGCAGCAAACAAAACAGTCTCTTTGGCAGTTGGAAAGGCATCTAAAATAAAAGCAACAGTCAAAGCTAAGAGTGGCCATAGGCTGTTCGGATCCGGGCACTGTGCCAAGGTAAGATATGTTTCAAAGAATCCTTTGATTGCAAAGGTCTCGTCAAAAGGCAAGATCACTGCTGTGGCAACAGGAAAGACGACTGTGTATGCCATCGCTCATGACGGGATCAGGGTTGCAATCAGGGTCTCAGTCAAATAGCTGTTTAGAAGCAACATTAAAACGGAAACAGAGCAAATGTTTGCCACGAAGCTTCGGAAACTTAGTATAAGTATAGCGAAGAGTTACGCCCATGATGCAAATGGATTAGGTTAATTGAATAGTTAAAAGTATCAACTGGAGTGCATTCATCTCCGCAGGAATCAAGAAGTTTAAACCGTGTGGTTACAACTTCTTGATTTTTTTAGTACAATTGACCTTACCATCCTGCCGGAAAGGATAACACTATGAAACACCTTACCTTAACTGACAGATCCCAGATAGAAAAGGGATTGACCGTCAAGCTTACATTCAGCAAAATCGGAGAGAAACTCGGAAAAAATCGCACGACTGTGAGCCGGGAAGTGCAGACCTATGCAGTGGTCACAGGAAAGCCTGCACGCAGAAAATGCGTACATAAAGAAGAGTGCGTTTTTAAAGATAAATCCCTTTGCCCGGTTCCGATCTGCCATAAGCGTGTCTGCTCCAAGCAATGTGCTCAGTGCGCCGCGTATTGTGATCAGTATGAGCCGATAATATGTGATAAGCGGCTTAGCCCACCATATGTATGCAATGGGTGTGAGGACCGCGCAAACTGCTTTCTGGAGAAACGGTTCTACCAGGCAGAGCATGCTCAGACATAGTACAGAAAAAAACTAAGTGAATCCAGATCCGGCGTTTCTTTGTCAGCGGAAGATCTTCAGGTTATTGCAGGCACGGTCATTCCTTTAGTGCAAAACGGAGTCTCACTTCCTATTGCTTATTATGCCTATGCGGATCAGATGCCGGTCTCAATGCGCACGATATACAAGTACATTGATAAGAGAGTTTTTGATATTGGAAATATGGATCTCCGCCGGACAGTACAGAGAAAACCGAATCGAAAAAAGAGCGGTCCTGAACTCAAGGTGGATAAACAGTGCCATATCAACCGGACTTATCCGGATTTTCAGGCCTATATTATGGAACACCCTGAACTCAACATCATTGAAATGGATACGGTAGAAGGTACAAAAGGCGGGAAAGTGATCCTTACCCTGTTTTTCAGAGATTGTGATCTTCAGCTTATGATCCTGAAAGACAAGAAAACGGCTGCTGCCGTTACGTCTGCCTATGGTATGCTCAGAAAACGGTTAGGAGACGATTTCGCCCGTGTGTTCCGATTGGTATTGACTGACCGCGGTACGGAATTCAGTAACCCTGCAGCAATCGAATTTGACCCTTACTCCGGAGAAGCAGATGTCAGAGTGTTTTACTGTGATCCGCAGCAGACAAACCAGAAAAGCCGCTGTGAGCGCAACCACGAATATATTCGTTACATCATACCAAAGGGAACCTCCATGAATGATCGCAAACAAGAAGAAATCACGCTGATGATGAATCATGTGAATTCGATGCCTCGGGCTAGTTTGAACGCCAAGACCCCATATGAACTATTTGTAGAGATCTATGGCGAGGAAACAGCCCGAAAACTCGGCCTGGAGATGATTCCTTTAAAGCAGCTTTGCCTGAAACCAGAGCTGTTTAAAAAGTAATTAAATACAATCAGATAACCAGGCAGGATGCGCAATTAATTGATTTATGACTTGGTGCATTCAGAACTGCACTGAAATGCTAATGAATGTCACTTTATTTTAGTGTACACATCTTTTAGATGATTATATCAGAATTCGGAGCAGATGTGACAATTAACTCTGCAGATTTCACATTAACGAAGTCGTAACTGCAACATGTGACGATTTAAATGTAGCAGCATTTTAGTCTGTTGCATTTAGAATTTCAAATGTGCAGTTGAGATTTCAACTAACCATGCAAATGGATTACGAGACATTCGCATGTTCCCTACGATGAAGCCACTGGACTAATTATCGTTGAAATTTCAACGATAATTAGCCAGAAAATACGACAATTACGACAATCGTACGACCATTGTTGAAGAATTTCTCTGAAACGGCCTGATTCCAGGCTTTTCAGAGATTTTTTTAAGTAAACGGTACATGCAATCGCACATTTTTTGTGAGGCATTGCCTGGCTATGATATAATTGTTTCATAGAAATATACAAATTGGAATTTGTGAAGGAGATAGATACTATGGCTTTTGATTTCAAAAAAGAATATAAAGAATTTTATATGCCAAAGAGCAAGCCGCAAATTGTGGATGTTCCAAAAGCAAATTATATTGCTGTTCGTGGAAAAGGGAATCCGAATGAAGAAGGTGGTGCTTATCAACAGGCAATCGGTGTTTTATATGCTGTTGCTTATACCTTGAAAATGAGTTATAAAGGTGATTACAAAATTGAAGGCTTTTTTGAATACGTTGTTCCACCACTTGAAGGCTTTTGGTGGCAAGATAATGTTGAGGGTGTAGACTATTCTGATAAATCAACTTTCAATTGGATTTCTGTCTTGAGACTACCAGATTTCGTGACGGAAAAGGATTTTGCATGGGCAGTGGAAGCAGCAACAAAGAAGAAAAAATTGGACTGTTCTTCAGCAGAGTTCATTACGGTTACTGAAGGATTATGCGTTCAGATTATGCATGTGGGTCCATTTGATGAGGAACCACAAAGCGTTGCATTAATGGATGCCTTTCTTGAAGAAAATGGATATAAAAATGATATGCCTGATTTACAAAGTGTGTGTTATACGGTCAAACGTAAGGTAATTGAAGAAAAAAGAGTAGTGAATTATGTAATAAAAAGCAAGGCAAATATTGATATCGCAAACATTCATATTTTATTGAAAGAAGGCTTTGAAAAATATAAACTTAAAAGTGGTTATGCTAATGTTGCACCTGTTGGGGCGTATATAAAAAGGAAAATACCTGATTTCAATGTGCATGAGTATGGGTTTTCAAAACTATCGGAACTAATTGAAAACCATCCAAACATGTATGTGTTAGAGAGAGATAATAGCAAAGAGGTTCCAATCGTTTTATACAAATGTTTATGAAGTATACATAATTATTCGTGAAAGTAATCAATACAGTACAATATATAAGTACATGGCTGGCACATGCATCACAGTAGATAATTAGATATCATATAATAAATTATTATATTTGATGTAGCACTGTATGATTATAAGAACATATTAGGTATGGTCAAGAAAATTGACAATGTGCTAAGGAGCAAGATAAAGAGATAATGAAAAGAGGCGGTTAAATGAGTTCAATAGATAAAGAAAATAAAGTCATACTTGGTCTAGATATTACAGAAGACAGGTTTGGCTTTACATCTTCAATTGAATCAGCAATAACAGAGGCCGAGAATGAATTAGCTGATCTGCAGGAAACGGTAGATTCTGTTCAGAAGCTAAAGCCGGACTGTGATAAGCTAGATTATGCCCTCGCGGCAAGTTCTGGGGCATTATGTGGGATAATCGATATTTTTATTGTGGGAAAACCAAGCAAATCCCCTATTGAAAATATTACAGACAAATGGTTTGCTGACCGAACAACAGATTTTGCAAAGCTTTGTGGCTGGGACGACAGAGTAGATAATTCTTTATCTTCAGCAGTAGGCTTTCTTGAAAAGAAATTCAAAATTCCATATGACCAGCGCGGAGCTGGAGATGCAGCAAGCATTGTTTTCAATCTTAATCCGAGCAACCATCATTTCAAATCGCTCGGACACAATCCGACATTATTAGGATTATTCTTTTCCATACTTGATCAGTTTACCAATCCGAATCAATCACATTTTGTATCTGGTGGAGAACTAATTGCACTTGAGAATGCTGATGGAAGTTTTGCTCTGAAGGGAAATAGCACACCGGGTAAACTGTTCTGTGGTTTTGTAAACTGGTTCGGGCATTTAATTTCCGATGTATCTGGCTCTTCCAGCAGTAAGGGTAGAGGCATGGGGATACCTTCCCCATTTTGGGCGTGGACAAATGATATTATTGCAATAAAACGGGCACTGAAAATGGATTCATCGGAATTTGACAGAAATTTGAATGAACTTGCCCTAAATATATATGAGCAAGGTTATGATGCAAGATTCCAAGTTGCACAGGCTATCCCGGTATTGATCAACGAAGCAATGGTACGGTTGATATATGCAATAAGAAGGATGACGCAGTATTTCAGGATAACTAAAAAAAGCGAACGATCGGCATCTGCGCTATGGCAAAAATGCGAACCATTTTCCAACCCTTCGGTAAAAAGAATGCTCACGGTTGCTCACGGTGTTTTCTGTATGATGGATATTGGTGATGCAACAATACGAGGATTTGCCGCCGGTGGTGGAGCATTTAATGTAACGGAATTCGTTCTTCGCCTTAATATTGTAGGTGAAGGCCGCTTTGCAATCTCCTTGTACGGTGAGGCAAAGCGAGCAGTAGTGATACGCAAGGTTGAAAGTAATGCGACTTTTGCAGAAAAAGAAAAGGACATCGTTGACAGCTATCTGGATGCTCTGTCATTGTTATCTAAAGAATACGCAGACAAGGAACTTGTTAATTTCGCTGATGATTTTAAGAACAGTGATATGTTTATTAGAGCATTCAAAAAATCTATTAATTTGGCTGAACTTAGGGATGTCTCCGAAGAAAAAATATTGAGAACTAAATCGGATATAGACGCATATTTTGGGGGTTCGAAGAAATGAGAGGGAAAAAGTCAAAGTTAAAACTTGCACAAGAAGAGGCAGAAGCGTCAATCAACAAAACTAACGAAAAGATAACAGATCTTGGTGAACATACGAAGAAGCTTTATGAGAATCTGACCACTATTCAGAAGAATTTTAACGATATCAGAAATATTCCAAGTGATAAGTATCTAGAGTATGAGAAGCTAAAGAAAATCAGGTTGAATTGGAGACAGCAGGCGGAGAAAATCGAATCCGACTATCGGGATGCCAATGTAAAGAATGCAGGAACTGGAGTTGCCGGCGTGGGAGCTGGTGTGGCTGTTGCTGCATTTGGTCCGACTGCAGCAATGGGGATTGCCACCACATTCGGTGTAGCTTCTACGGGTACAGCTATTTCTACACTTAGCGGTGCAGCAGCCACAAATGCAGCATTGGCATGGCTCGGAGGTGGTGTACTCGCCACTGGAGGTGGCGGCATGGCTGCTGGGGACGCTTTTCTGGCGCTTGCCGGACCTGTAGGATTGGCTATCGCAGGAGTGGCGCTTGTCGGATCTGGCATTCTGCTTTGGAAAAGCAAGAGTGACAATGATCGCCTTGAAGACATTTTTACGCTTATCAGCAAGCGTGATGTGAGATCATATGATTTGGCAATAGTGGAACTAAATGAACGTATCAGCAGGATTGACGACGAAACTCCGAGACTTGATGAAGCTATTGAAAAAATAAGTACATTTGGTTTGGACTATGAGAAGATGACGGAAGCACAGCAATATGAGCTGGGCGCGTATGTTAATCTTATGAACTCATCCACGCAGTTGCTTGTCAATCCGATTATGGGACTTAAGCCTAAGTACAGTGATGAGGATTTTGAAAAGTATGAAGCAGCGCGGAAAAGTAGCTTGCCAGATGGGCAAAAGAGATCAATGATAGTATCTCTTTCGAATCTGTTGTATAGGATAAAACTTGACGATACTGATAGAAAGTTATTGTGGAAGTCATTTAGAGGAAATAAAAAATTTCTTACCGCAATGGAAATGACGAAGAAGGATTTTGACTTTTCGATACTTGAAACTATTGATGATGCTTTGAAGTATAAGTACAGCTTAGAATAGGTGAATGCTTAAGTGAACTAGGGCAGAACACAATTTCTGATATAAAAGATCAACTATTTCGGAAGCGGATACCAAGCAAAATAGTGTATAGTGGCTTGCAAAGTCAAAAGAAATACGGTTAATAAAGAAAAAGTAGATGAGATGATATGGAGGATATATCACAGTGGAAAAGAATGATCAAATCATTATATATCAGACGGAAGACGGTCAAACGAAAGTGGATGTCAGTATCCATGACGAAACGGTATGGCTGTCTTTAGATCAGATGGCAGAGTTGTTTCAGAGAGATAAATCAACTATTTCGAGGCATATTAAGAATATTTTTGACGACGGCGAACTAATGCGCAAGTCAGTTGTTGCAAATTTTGCAACAACTGCATCTGATGGGAAAACGTATCAGGTTGAATATTATAACCTGGATATGATTATCTCTGTCGGCTACAGAGTCAAATCTCAGCGGGGCGTTCAGTTTCGGATATGGGCAACAGGTATAATCAAAGAGTATATGATAAAAGGCTTTGCTTTAGACGATGAGCGCCTTAAAGGTAATGGCGGAGGCAACTATTGGAAAGAACTGCTCGGCAGGATCAGAGATATCAGATCTTCAGAAAAGGTACTCTACCGGCAGGTACTGGATCTCTATGCAACGAGCGTTGATTATGACCCGCATAGCAGTGAGTCAATAAAGTTCTTCAAGATAGTACAAAATAAGCTGCATTTTGCGGCTCACGGACATACGGCAGCCGAAGTGATTTTTGAGCGTGCCGATGCGGAGAAGCCGTTTATGGGATTGACATCATTTTCTGGGGAGATTCCTGCACTTAAAGATATTGGTGTGGCAAAGAATTATCTGAAGGAAGACGAACTTAAGATACTGAACAATCTTGTATCAGGATATTTTGATCTGGCAGAAATCAATGCAATCGAACATAAGCCGATGTATATGAGCGATTATGTTTCCCAGCTGGATTCAATTCTCCAATCCGGAGGCCGCAAGCTGCTATCAAATCCAGGGACGATCAGTCATGAGCAGGCAATTACTAAAGCAAAGGAAGAATACAGAAAATATCAGGAAGGCACTCTTTCGCCAGTTGAAAAGGAATATATGGAGACGATAAAAATAGCTGATAAGGATGCGAAAAAAGGCTCAAAGAAAAAGTAATGTACTCTCGTATTCAAGTAAAATAGTATATAGTGGTTTTCAATCGGCAAAAATCGTTGACAGGTTTGCGTTTATACGATTCCGCGGATTGCACAATTTACTTAAATAGATAACCGAGTTTTAGTAATTGGTTTTTTCTGCACAGTACGGCAAGATATTGATTTTTCCATATCTTGCTATTTTATTTTACTGGGCCTTTTGGATAAAGGAATATATCATAAGAAGACAGTGATATTAAGTGTGAAATTGTGAGTATCGTGGCTAAAAGCCAAACAACCGAAAGTAAAAACTCCAAATAACCGAAAATGCTATTGCCAAATAACCGAACGCAGATTATAATCAGCTCATAAACGGAGATTGGAACAGGAGAAAAAGTAGTTTATGAATAATTATAAGAAGAGAGTTGCTGACAGACTTTTGGCAAAAAAATTAAAAAGTGCGGGAGCTGTTCTGATTGAAGGTCCAAAGTGGTGCGGGAAGACCACAACTGCGGAACAGATTGCCGCAAGTATATTGTATATGGATGAGCCTGAAAAAAAAGAACAGAACCTCAGGATGGCCGAGATCAAACCATCGGTGCTTCTTACGGGCGAAGCACCGAGATTGATCGATGAATGGCAGATAGCGCCTACATTGTGGGACAGTATCAGATTTTCGATAGATCACGGAGATGGAGAGGGAAGGTTCATTTTAACAGGATCATCTGTTCCGGCGGATCTTTCAAAAGCAGAGCATTCGGGAACGGGACGTTATGCCAGAATTAAGATGCGTCCAATGTCACTATTTGAGTCTGGAGAATCAAATGGCGAAGTCAGTATTAAATCTTTTTTTTATGAAAATCCCGGAGAATCGCTGGTAGCTGTAAATAAACTGGATATTGAGGATATAGCATATCTTGTTTGCAGGGGCGGGTGGCCAAGAGCTGTGCTGCAAGAGGTTAAAGATGTCGCACTTGACCAGGCGCTGAATTATTATGAATCTGTTGTAAAAAGCGACATATCGAGAGCAGATGGCGTAAACAGGAATGAGCAGCGAGCAAGGCTCCTTATGCGATCATATGCAAGAAATCAGGGGACGCAGGTGAGCAATGGTGCTCTTAAAGCAGATATGGATGCTAATGATTCTTCGACTCTTGATGAAGATACAGTTCTTTCATATGTGAATGCATTGAAAAGGATTTTTGTTGTTGAGGATCTTCCCGCATGGAATCCGAATCTAAGATCCAAGACGGTTGTACGAACATCGGATACGAGATATTTTGTAGACCAGTCGATAGCAGTGGCAGCTTTGGGGATTTATCCTAAGGATTTAATAAACGATCTTGATACTTTTGGGCTTATGTTTGAGACCATGTGCATAAGAGACCTTAGGGTCTATACTGATGCACTCGGAGGACAGCTCTATCATTACAGAGATAAAAATGGACTTGAGTGTGACGCTGTTATACATTTGAATAATGGTGATTATGGATTGGTAGAGATAAAGCTTGGCGGGGATGCATTGATAGATCACGGAGCTGAGACTCTGAAAAAGCTTGCCGGTAAGATTGATACAACTCGGATACATGAGCCTTCGTTTCTTATGGTGCTGACCGGTACAGACAGCTATGCTTATCAAAGAAAAGACGGAGTGTACGTTGTTCCAGTCGGATGCCTTCGGGATTGATGATTATATGTCACTAAAATGTCTGCTCAAGACCTCAAAAGAGCGTAGACAAGCGAAATTAATAGTATACAATGGGCTTGCAAAATTGCAATGTAATACTATTATAGAAAGTCAAATTGAAAGTTGTAGATATAGGAGCGAATATTGCGATGAAAAAAGAAATAGTAATATTTGAAGCAGATAATTTAAAACTAGAGGTCCCTTTTACACCAGAACAAGAGACTGTATGGCTTAATAGAAATCAGATGGCTGAATTATTTGGAAGAGATATTAAGACGATAGGCAAACATATCAATAATGCACTACGAGAAGAGCTTAACGATAATGAGATAGTCGCAAAATTTGCGACTACCACTCAACATGGCGCGATAGAAGGTAAAACCCAGACACACATGACGGAATATTACAATCTTGATATGATAATTTCTGTTGGCTACCGTGTCAAATCTAAAAGAGATGTTGAATTTAGGCTCTGCGCCAATGGAGTCCTTAAAGATTACATTATTAAGGGTTATGCCGTTAATGATGACCGCATGGATCAATTGAAGAAAGTCATTATAAATTGTCTAAAAAGAAGCTGACAGATTCCAATTCGCAGGTGTGATATATAAAAAATTGCTAACAGGTCTGTAATTATGCGATTCTGCAGATCGCATAATTTACTTAATTGGATAACCAAATTACAATAACAGTAATAAATAACGCTGATTATATAAGGAGGTATATCATGAGTAGCGAGATGTTTATTACAGCAGCTGAAGTAGCAGAAGACTTCGGAGTGTCGAAAGCCTGTGGATATTCGATAGTAAAGAAGTTAAATGATGAATTGAAAGAAAAAGGTTATCTTACCATATGCGGGAGAGTAAGCAGGCAATACTATATTGAAAGAGTACATGGCGCTGCAGTAGAAATGGAAGTGGGAAACTGAGTTGCTTAATTAGTCTGTGGCATTATTTTGGCAACAAAGTTCAAACGATAATGAATAAAATAATTTATTGCCACGAGGCTATAAAAAGCGCCAATTCATGTTGGAATTACAAGGCTTCTAGGGTCGGGAGTTCGAATAGAACCGAGAGGTTTATGCGTCGCTGAAACCGTTGAAATTTCAACGATCTAAAAACAGAAATATTTTTGTGGTACTACTTTGGTACTAAAAATCGTATTACCACGAATGCTTGAAACGGTTGGAATTCAGCCGTTTCTTTTTATTCTGCAAGGTACGCGATTTTATTCGCACAATTGCATCCGCCTCTTTCTGTGATTAGTATAAATACAAAGAAAATCTGTGTCTACTTTGCGACAGATGGAGGTGCTGATATGTTTGGAACCAAATATAAGATAAATTTTACATACGATGAAAAAAGGATCATAGTATACAGCCTGGTCGAGCTGAAGAACAAACTCACAGCTGAAGGCAGGTACACCGATGCAATAGATGACCTTCTGATCAAGTTCCTTGATGACTAACTGAATATGACCAAATACATTGCCCTGCTTTCAGGAAAACCTGACGGCAGGGCTTTTGTAATTTACGGCCGTTCAAGGCAGAAAGGAATGGAGATATGGAACCAAATGAAAACACAATGAAAGTTATTGCTATAGGAGTGCAGAGGCCAAAGGAGGACTGCAGAGTCATCCATAAGATCGCAGGAGATATCGCAGTATCTTTTGAAACGATGGCGGAGCTTTGCTTTGAGGATGATGAGGATGATAACATCATCGAGATGGTAAAGGATATGTATGCCGATGGAGATTATGAGAATGCGGCGATGCTTCTTAGACTGTCATTCAGCATTGCAAAGATGTATGACGAAGCTGATATGATCGGGCTCCTTGGGATATGCCCGAAAGAAGATGCTGCAGAAGTATTCATCAAGAACTTCATTGAAGAGTCGCCAAGGTGCACGCTCATAGAGTTCAGAAGAGAGCATGAAGAGCTCTTCAGTTAGGGGGTACCGATGGAAACAAAAGTTATTGCCATATGTAATCAGAAAGGCGGAGTTGGGAAAACGACCACTGCGGTCAATCTGGGCATCGGTCTTGCCATGAACGGCAGACGGGTGCTTCTTGTGGATGCGGATCCGCAGGCTGACCTTACGACAAGCCTTGGATGGAAAGATGCCGATGCTCTAGATGAATCGCTTGGGTCACTCCTTACAAAGATGGTGCTGGATATGCCCATAGAGAAGGGCGAGGCCATTCTCCATCACAAGGAGGGAGTTGATCTCATACCTTCCAATCTGGAACTTTCACATCTTGAAATAGGACTCGTCAATGCAATGAGCAGAGAAAACGTGATGAAGAACTATCTAAAAGATGTAAAGAAGGACTACGATTATGTGATCATCGACTGCATGCCGTCACTTGGCATGGTGACGCTCAATGCTCTTGCTGCAGCGGATAAAGTAATAATACCTGTTCAGGCACAGTATCTTCCGGCTAAGGGGATGTCACAGCTTATGAATACCATAGTGATCATGTCCCATACAATGATACTTTTAAGCACAGCTCCTGGCTAGTCATGATGAAAAACAGGTTGGAAGTAGCTAAAAAATTATTAAGCACAGATGGCGTAATATGCTTGCAATGTGATGACAATGAGATGGCTTATTTAAAGGTACTTTGTGATGAAATCTTTCAAAGAGACGCCTTTTTAAGTTGCTTTAACATTCAGGTTAGATATGCAGAGAAGAGTTTGAATGAAAAGTCTGATTTTCAGCCTGCTAATGAATATGTTTTAATATATAAAAACCAAAGTGATGGAACTTTTTCACCAAACAAGCCATATGATTTTTCAACATCAAGAGCAGGAATAGCGGCCGAGAAAGTGAAAGATATTTAATAGTATATTGTGGTAGCAATTAATAGGTATTATTGAAATCCCGGGAGTGTGACTTTCGGGATTTTATATATCGTAAATACGATATATAAAGACGAATATTGCGCGGAATTTGCAAAATTATAAATAATATAGTTGATTTTTGCACCTAAACTGATATAATGTTGTTATCAGAAAGGAAGGGTAATAACATGCTTATACAATTTAGTGTCAGCAATTATATGTCAATAAAAGGTGAGGTAACACTTAGCATGCTTGCTGGTAAGGACCGTGAGCATAGCGATAGTTTGATTGATTTTGAGAAGGAACGCATTTTATCTAGTGCGGGAATTTATGGCGCAAATGCTGCGGGCAAAAGTAATATTTTTAAAGCACTAACCGCAGTGATAATCATTGTACGTACTTCAAATGCCAGACAAATAAATGAAAAAATACCTATGATTGTACCGTTTAAATTTGATGATGAAAGCAGTAAAATGCCGACATCTTTTGGCTTTATATTTACGAACAATGGCAGGAAATATGAGTATGGATTTACTGCGGATGAAAACAGAGTATACGAGGAATATCTTTATGAATATAAGACTGCAAAGCCTTCCAAAGTGTTCGAAAGAACTGCTATAAGTAAATATGAGTTTATTAAAGCTGATGAAAAAGAGTTCAATGGTTATGTAGGCAAAAATACGGACAATAAACTCTTTTTAGCAACAGCTACTGCATGGAACTGCGAGAGGACAAAGGATGCATATATGTGGTTGGCAGAGGGCATAGACACATATAACAGTCAAAGTCTAGAAGGCGCTGCGATGCCGGAGCTGGAAAACGATAAAGACGGATCTTTAGAAGCATTCCTAACAGATATGCTTCATAAGGCAGATATCAATATTTCTGGATATAATTTCACGACAAAAGAAATAACAAATGAAGATATCTCCAAATTGCCGCTGCCGCCAGGAATAGAAATATCAAAAGCCATTCAAGACAAAGGAATAGGGGCCATTAAACAATACGAGATAGTTACTAACCATGATATAAAGAATAAAAGTGGAAGTAAGAACTATGCGCTTCCGTTCGCAATCGAATCAGAAGGAACTAAGAGATTGTTTTTCTTCAGTCCAGTCATAAAGAAAGCCATGGAAAGTGGTAAGACTGTTGTTGTCGATGAAATCGATGACAGTCTGCATCCTTTGTTGGTGAATGCAATCATTGAACTGTTCAATGACAGAGAAGTAAATACTAAAGGTGCACAATTGATATTCAATACTCACGATGTGAGTTTGTTAAGTCTGGACAACTTTAGACGAGACCAAATCTATTTTACAGAAAAGGATAACAAAACTGGAGTTACAGATTTGTATTCGCTTGACGAATTTTCACCACGAAAAACAGAAAATATTAGAAAAGGATATCTGCAAGGCAGATATGGAGCTATTCCTGTCATCGAACCAGGAGGCCTGAAATGGTAAAGCGAGTAGAGCAGAAAAAGAGAGGGAAGCTCACCCGCAGAAGAAAGAAAATCATCTTGATTGGCGCTGAAGGCAATAATAAAACGGAACAGAATTACTTTAAGCGATTCAATTCAAGAGAAAGCGAATATGTTGTAATATTTGCTAAAGGAAATGATACAGATCCGCTTAAGGTCGCCAAATCTGTTTATAAAAGTTCAAGACCTAATGAAGAAGATCTTCATTTTGATGATGGCGATTGTGCATACTGCGTAGTAGACACCGATGTAGACTATGCCAAACAGAGCAAAATTGACGAGGCAATCAAATATGGAAGCAACAAGCATATAGAAGTGATACTTTCAAATCCTTGCTTTGAAATATGGTTCCTTCAGCATTTTACATATAGTACCAAGAGCTTTTCATCAAATGATGCCGTGATCGAAGAACTAAAGAATTATATACCAAGTTATGAGAAAAACGGGGATGTATTTGATGCGTTGTTGCCACATATACAAACCGCAAAGCAAAACGCGTTGAAACTTGAGCAGTACCACGATAAGGTCGGCCATAGAAAAAAGTCTATGGAACGGAACCCAAGCAGTGAAGTATACGTAATAATTGGAAAGATACGATAATAAATATGAACAGTAGAACGATTAGATATACAATTAGAGAACAAGGATTTGAGTACCATGTCAAGAAGTGCATTATGAAAGCGTCAGGATGTAACATATCTGATAAGGTGCATCCTATTAAAGAAGTGGAAGTTTTAAAGCATCAAATGATAGACCAAAAGAAATTGATAAAGACAGATAGTGGCTACGCATTAAAAACTGATTATCAGACTGGCTTGCTTATGGCATATAATTTATGCTCGGACAAAGTTAAGACGGGGATTGATAATTGTCGAGATATAGTGATTAATGGCAACAATAATGCAGACAATGCTATTAAAGATTTTTTTGAGATTAAAAATGTTTCTAGCTCTGATTCTATATTTGGCACTTTACTACGAAAAGACGAATATAAGATAGAAATAATACAAAAGATTGAGTATTCACCAGAATTCTATTCGAGAGCAGATAGTGAGGGATTTTCGGAATCGGAGAACTATGTTGCATTGTGCTTAAAGAAGTTTGGGATTATTAATGGATTTAGGAGAGGAGATGCTTCGAAAAATGAAGCTGATGTAGTTTTAGATACTGAAAAAAGGCAAATAGAAATTGTACAGAACTTAAATTATGCAAACAACTTATTTCGATTTGGAAATAAAGCTTCCGAAATATCTCTTGTACTTGACTGTATAGATACTGGGCATTTTGGGATTAGCGATGGCGTAATAAAAAAATTTACTAGCAAAAAGTATTGTGATGAGTATACGAAAGAATTAGCTATATTGATGATTGGAACAAGAAATGCCGTTTGCGAATTGATGACTCAATTAGGTAAAGAAATACAAAAACAGAATATCATTAAAAATGATTTCACTATGATTCATTTCTTGATAATAAATCCCCTTGAAGATGAAGTAATATGTATTTCAGGCGATGATAAAAAAGTGCTGCCAATAAATAGTATCCCTGTGAAGCTATATGACAAAAGATCGATTACATTAAAAGAAATGCAAGATACAGAATCATACGTGATGACGTGTAGTAGCTTATTTAATAATAGTAAAGCACTAATAATGCTAAATGGACTTGAAATTAAAAAAATGATTAAAGATATGGGAATATGGAAAAGCGCTATCAACGTGTAGTATGATTATAGATAATTATTATTGAAAAATACTTAAATATGGTTGATTATATTACACATTTGAAAGAATTCTTTTAGAGGGAAAGGATATTTGGATGCAGAATAATGAAGAAAAGCACAATAAATTATGTAAAATAGTATATTTGGATGAGGGCTCGGTAACTGATTTCGTTCAAATTGCTGCAGGCGGGGAATTGGATAAGACAACTGAATTATTGAAGTCAACTGATGCAAGTGAAGCTCAAGAGGGAAAATTAGCAGCAAAAGGAGGAATTGGCGGCATTTTTAAAATGCTGTTTGGATTTGAAGCGTCGGCTTCTGCTGAGATTACAGGTGGGCTTGAATTTAGTACTAGGAAAATTGCTAAGAACATTGTGAAAAACACTATCTTAACTGATTTTATTGATATATTGGAAACTAAGGCAATCCTGAATAATAGTTCACGCAAAACTGGTAAAGGAGCAATAAAAAAATTTGTAAAATATTCAATTACTGCAGAAAAAGACTCTTTGTCATATATGGTAATGGTATCTCCATATCTTGACATGATAAAGACAGGTACTTCCATACCAGCAGGCGAGTTTAATATTGCAATTGATAAATTAAACCAAACATTAAGAAATGCAAAAGGATATTATGAATTTGTAGGTTCTAAAGCGAAAAGTAAGGTTATCTTTAGATTTAATATTGATGCATTCAAAAACGGCTATACAATTAGTGATTTATTAAAAATGGATTTAAGCATATATGCAATTAAGGTAGGCCAGACAAGCTTGGAAATGTTAGATGTAAGTAAGGAATTGGATATGGAGAGCTCACTTTTGCCTAAAGATAATCCCTCATATGATGGAGATGACGTGGATACAATTGATGAATCCAAGCTTAAAAAACTAGATGTATTTGATGTGATGTTGGCAGGGGTGGAAACCGATGATTAACGAGATTACAATTTTTTACGGTTCAAAAAAGGATTTCGAAAAATATCTTGTCAAAGAAATTGATCCGAATGAGAATACGATACCTTTTATGGAGTTGATTCAACATTATAATGCGAGATTAAGGCCAAACGAATCAGGTGTTGGTGAGGATGCCCTATATGAGAATATTGATGTTGATAATTGCATTGTAAGGGCCGACGATTACGGATCAGTGCTTGCTCATGTAATTTCGAATTTTATTAATATAGTTGGTTTGAACCATGACATTAACAGACTATATGTGCATAATCCACCACGCCGTGTAAAGGAATCTATAGAGTCATATTCTTTAGCAACTATTAATTATCAAAATTCAAAATATCCGGAGTTATCACAGGAAACATTGAAAGAAGTTTATTCTGGATTAAATGAAAGGGTCCTTGGACAACAAAGTTGTAAGGAACAAATAATTAGTGGATTGTATAGGCTTATGAAGCAATCAAATACAAAGCCGGTTGTATTAATGCTATATGGGATGTCCGGAGTGGGGAAAACAGAAAGTGCAAAGAGTATCAGTTCGTCGCTAGGTGGTGAACTACTAAGAATCCAGTTTTCTATGATGCAGACAGATGAAGCTTTTAATTACATATTTGGATCGGAACATTCAAAGAGCAGTTTTGCACGTGATATGATGGGAAGAGAAGCCAACGTTATACTTATTGACGAATTTGATAAAGTGAATCCCACATTTTACAATGCTTTTTATGAGCTTTTTGATGAAGGAAAATTTTCTGATACAAATTATGATGTTGACCTAGGTCAAGCGATTTTCTTATTAACAAGCAATTTCGCGGATGAAGATGAAATCCAAAAATATCTAGGGCCGGCAATGTTTTCAAGGATAGGATGTTGCATAAAGTATGAAGACTTGTTAATAGAACAAAAGCAAAAAATAATAGAAGGCTGGTATGATGAAATTTTTTCTAGGCTAGATGTAAGAGAACAAAAATGTATTGAGGAATCAAATATAGAGCAATGGTTTTTAGACAATGCTGATCGTTATGATAACATACGAATTCTTAAAGCTAAATTGGAAAATGCTATTTTTGATAAACTAGCAATGGAATTCATTATTTCTAATGATAAATAGTTAAGCAAATTGCTAATAACATTTTTTGTTATTTATATCATACTGACAATAAACTGACAATAATCCATCTAAGAACTAGATGAAATCAGCCCAAACAGGGTTAATTGAATAGTTAAAAGTATCAACTGGAGTGCATTCATCTCCGCAGGAATCAAGAAGTTTAAACCGTGTGGTTACAACTTCTTGATTTTTTTAGTACAATTGACCTTACCATCCTGCCGGAAAGGATAACACTATGAAACACCTTACCTTAACTGACAGATCCCAGATAGAAAAGGGATTGACCGTCAAGCTTACATTCAGCAAAATCGGAGAGAAACTCGGAAAAAATCGCACGACTGTGAGCCGGGAAGTGCAGACCTATGCAGTGGTCACAGGAAAGCCTGCACGCAGAAAATGCGTACATAAAGAAGAGTGCGTTTTTAAAGATAAATCCCTTTGCCCGGTTCCGATCTGCCATAGGCGTGTCTGCTCCAAGCAATGTGCTCAGTGCGCCGCGTATTGTGATCAGTATGAGCCGATAATATGTGATAAGCGGCTTAGCCCACCATATGTTGTCAACGCCGACTTCGTTTTGACCGAAAACGCCGACGAAAATTGACCTACTCCCGCCGACTTCCAAGCGCCGGATCCAAATCGCCGGGGAGTGTAACGCATTGTGTGTAAACCCCTCAGGGTCAACAACAGAATTTCTAAAGAATAATTAAAACAATATTTGATCTATGCCTGTATATTGGCACAGACTTATCAGGCTGTCAAATGGCAGCC
>Ga0268360_1000159_pt1 | contig 139982 bp, 128 predicted proteins | sample BioMet11_FD_192465 | JGI IMG/M metagenome (GOLD analysis project Ga0268360, IMG submission 192465) | Sewage microbial communities from Oakland, California, United States - Biofuel 11 (Illumina Assembly) | ecosystem: Engineered > Wastewater > Sewage > Unclassified | place: USA: California... | reverse complement strand
TTCTTCATCAACCAGCGCTGGGTCTTCAAGGGCGGCGGCCATTGGGAAGAAGCGGCCAAATACCTGGCCCTGTTCCTGTGCCAGATGGGCGCCAGCGGCCTGCTGGTCAGCGCCTTGTCCGCCAGCACGGGCTACGCCCTGGCGATGAAGATCCTGGTGGACAGCGGCCTCTTCATCCTGAGTTATTGGATACAGAAAAACTTCATCTTCAACCAGAAAAGGAGCCTGAGCCATGGAAGAACGACGGAAAAAGAAACGATTGTTTAGAAATAAATGGATGGGGAAGGTGGTTTTCACCTTCCTTCTTTTGGGCTACACGACCTTCGTCCTGCTGGAGACCTTCGTGATCCCCCACGGCCAGCAGGCGGTGACGGCCAGCACCACGGCCTCCTCCGCCTCGGCGGCGGCCCAGACCTCATCCACCACGGTGACGGCCACCACGCCGGTGGTCACCGACACCAGCTACTCCGACGGCACCAAGACCATCACCATCACCACGGAGCAGAAGGACGGCACCACCTATTACGTGGCAGATATCCAGCTGACCAGCGCGGACCATCTCAAGACCGCCTTTGCCAACGGCACCTACGGCCGCAACATCAAGGAAACCACCTCGGCCATGGCGTCGGACAACGGGGCCATCCTGGCCATCAACGGCGACTACTACGGCTTCCGGGACGGCGGCTACGTGGTGCGCAACGGCACGGTGTACCGGGATTCGGCCCGGACGGATACCTCCGGTGAGGATCTGGTCATCGACACCAGCGGCAATTTCTCCATCATCGAGGAATCCTCCACGGCCCTGTCCAGCGTGACCAACGCCTGGCAGGTGTTCTCCTTCGGGCCGGCCCTGGTGGAAAACGGCCAGGTGGCCGTGACGGCCAGCACCGAGGTGGACCAGTCCATGAGCTCCAATCCCCGGACGGCCATCGGCCAGATCGGCACCCTTCATTATATCTGCGTGGTGTCCGACGGGCGGACCAGCGAGTCCACGGGCCTGTCCCTGGAACAGCTGGCTGAAATCATGAAAGAAAAGGGCTGTACCACGGCCTACAATCTGGACGGCGGCGGGTCCTCCACCATGGTGTTCAACGGCACGGTGGTCAACAAGCCGACGACCAACGGCAACAAGATTGAAGAAAGGTCGGTGAGCGATTGTGTTTACTTCTAAAAGAAAGATTCTGGACCGGGGGGTCTGGGGTTACTTGGCCTTCGCCATCGGCTGTGTGGTGGTGGACAACGTGTACGCCCTCTTCGGCCACGGCGTCCGCTCGGTTTACATGGACTTCATGTTTTTGTACCCCCTGGTGGGCGGGGTCCTCTTCCGGCTGGTGTTAAACGCCCTGGCACCGGGGCTTTTCGACAGCCCCCGGAGCACCGCCTTCGCCAACTGCCTGGGAGCGGGGGTCATCCTCCTTACCGTGGGCAGCATGCTCAAGGGCATCATGGCCATCGCCGGCACGGACTCGGTCCTGCTCTGGGCCTACTTCATCATCGGCTGGGCGGCCCTGGGGCTGTCCCTGGTGTTCCTGATCCGCTGCCTGATGGGGAGAAATTGAGAATAGATACTATGCGTCCTGATTCGCAAAAAAAAGGGCCGTCGCACTGAGAAGCGTAGCGTGCAGCTGTCCGGCTTGTAAATCACATCCGAGGTCGACTCGACGCGAACAGCGAAGCTGTCTGCGGAGCGGAGACTGGGATGTCTTTACAGGCCGGACAGCGACAAGCAGCTTACGCTCAAGTGCGGCGGCCTCTTTTTCAGGCGTAGAGGGGGATCCGGTCCAGATCGTCGGGGACGAAGATGGGCCCCTTGAAGGGCTTGCCCGCCTCCTTGGAATAGGCCTTGCGCCGGCCCGCCAGGTCGTCGTCCACGGTGTGGTAGATGACCAGGTGCCGGGCGTGGAGGCTGGCGGCGGTTTTGCCCGTGTCCAGGGCGGTGGCGTGGTGCTTTTCGTAGGGCTTGTACCGCTCCTGGTCAGCGTAGAGGCAGAAGGCCTCGGACAGGAGCCAGTCGGCGTTTTCCGCCACCTCGCGGTTTTCCTCGCACAGGGGCTCGTCCCCCAGGCAGGTCAGCTTCTGGCCGTCGGGGAGGATGGCGGTAAAGCCGAATTGTTTGGCCTTGGTGGAGTGGATGTCAAAAAAAGTGAGATCCATGTTGGAGACCGTGGTCTTCTGGCCGTCCACCACCGGGACAATCTCAATCCGTTCCCCCAGGTGCCGGGCCAGCTTGCCGGGGAGGAGCTTGTGGACGAAATCCGTCAGCAGCTCCGCCGTCACATCGTGGCAGAACAGGCGGAAGCGGCCGGCGTAATGGCCCTTGTTCATTTCCTGGGCCACGTAGCGCACCACCCAGATCACCCCGAGGATGTGGTCGGTGTGGGCGTGGGTGACGAACATGTTGTGGATATCGGTGATGGCGATGTCCGCTTTTTTTAGCTGGGTCAGGATGCCGTTGCCGCCGCCGGCGTCCACCAGGAAGACATCATCGTCGTTTTTCAGGGCGAAACAGGTATTGTAGCATTCGGTTACCATGGCGCAGCCGGTGCCAAGCATAATCAGTTCAGTCATGGTTTTTTTCCTTCTTTCCACTTTCAGTTTCAGATGCCATAATTATAGCAGTTTTCCCATAAATATGCTATAATTTATGTTAGTGTTTAAATCTGGAAATCCGTAAAAAAACAGGAGAGCTATGACGAATCGAGAGGATAACAAAGCAGGGATCATCGGCCTGACGGTGACGGGCCTCGCCTGGGGCGCCGTGCTGGCAGAGGCGGGCGTATCCGTGCTGGCGACGGATATGGACGAGGAAGTGTTGAACGGCTGCCTGGAGGAGGGGGAGATGCCCGGCGTGGAGCCGGGGCTCGAGGCGCTGGCGACGGCCCAGCTGGCGGCGGGCAATCTGACCCTGTGCCCCAACACACGGCGGGTCATCCGGGAGTGCCCGGTGATCTTCATCACCGCCATGGTGCCGCCGGATGAGGAGGACCGGCCCAGCCTGCGCTTCGTGGAAGCGGCGGTGAGGCAGGTGGCGGGCCAGGCCCCGGAGGACCGGGTCATCGCTGTCAAGGCACCGGTGGCCCTGGGCAGCACGGAGCGCCTCCAGCAATCGGTGGACGCGATTCTTTCGGACCGGGAAGACGGCCCGGAGCGGATCGTGGTGACGGCGGTGCCGGAGCTGTACGACGACGGCCAGATGGTGCGGTCCATGGCTGCCGACGGCCCGCTGATCATCGGGTGTGACGGCGAGATACCCGAGGCCCTGGCGGCCATTTGCGCCGCCCTGGATCCCCAGGGACGCCGGACCCGGCGATGCAGCCCCCGGGAAGCGGAGCTGGCGGTGTTTGCGGAAGCCGGACGGCTGGCGGCGGAGCTGGCCTGGAAGAATGAAATGGCGGCCCTGTGCGGCCATCTGGAAGTGGACGGCGACGCGGTCGCAGGCCTGCTCAAGGGTCAGCGCCGGGTGAGGAGCCGCCTGGTGGAAAACCGGCCCCTTTCCCTGGGCTACGGCGGAAGCCGCCTGCCCCGGGAGGTCCGGGAATGGGCGGCCCTGGCCGGGGACGCCGGCCTGTCCGACAGTCTGGCCGAGGCCTTTGACGCCCAGAATGCCCGCCACGGCGAGGCCGCCGGACGATGGCTGGAAGCCGCTCTGGCCCAGAGCCTGGCCGGGGTGGACGACCCGGTGGTGGCCGTGGTCGGCGCGTCGTCGTCGCCGGGGACCGACGATCTCCGTGAGACCCCGGCGGTGGAAATCCTCAAGGCCCTGGCCGCGCCGGCGGCGGAGAAGGCGGAAGCAAGCGGCGAAGGCGTTGACGTCAAGCCTTTCCGGCTGTACGTGCCCTGGGGCATGGACCAGATGAAATGGCGGCTCTTCAAGGAACGGGAGGTCTTTACCTTCTGCGACACGGCGGTGGAGGCCACCCGGGACGCGGATGCCCTGATCGTGCTGGGAAGCTGGCCCGGGGGCTCGGGAATCCTCATGCCGTCGCTGAAGAAGCGCATGCGGGGACGGCTCATCCTGGACGCCGCGGCCCTGTTCAGCCGGGAAAAGGCGGAGAAGCTGGGGTTTGAATACCGCCGGCTCTTCCAAAAATAAAAGAATCCGTCAATAATCAAAAGCATCAGGGAAAGCAATCACTTAGAATTCAAGCGAAGGATCATTCGAATACAAGAGGGAGGAAATAATACACATGGAAGTCAGAAAAGCAGTCATCCCCGCGGCGGGGCTGGGGACCCGGTTTTTGCCCGTCACCAAGTCGGTGCCCAAGGAAATCCTGCCCATCGTGGACAAGCCCACGATCCAGTACATCATCGAGGAAATCGTGGCCTCGGGGATCACGGACATCCTGATCATCACCGGGCGCAACAAAGAGATCATCATCAACCACTTTGACCACGTGCCGGAGCTGGAGTTCAACCTGAAGATGAAGGGCAAGGACGCCGAGCTGCGCATGGTGGAGGACATCACCAAAATGGCCAACATCTTCACCGTCCGTCAGGGCGAAGCCAAGGGCCTGGGCCACGCCGTGCTCTGCGCCAAGGAATTCGTGGGGGATGAACCCTTCGCCGTGGTCCTGGGGGACGATATTGTCTACAACCCGGACACACCGGCCCTCAAGCAGATGATCAAGGTCTTCAACAAGTATCAGGCCTCGGTCATCGGCGTCCAGACCGTCCCCGACGACGATGTGGACAAATACGGCATCGTCTCCGGCGATGCCCTGTCGGACTACGTCTACGAGGTCAAGGACCTGGTGGAAAAGCCCCCCATCGACGAAGCGCCCTCCAACCTGGCCATCCTGGGACGGTACATCATCACCCCGGAAATCTTCGAGATCCTGGAACACACCGGCCGGGGCGCCGGCGGGGAAATCCAGCTCACTGACGGCCTCAAGCGCCTGGCCCGCCGGGAAAAGATGGTGGCCTACGATTTTGCCGGCCGCCGCTACGACGTGGGGGACAAGCTGGGCTTCCTGGAAGCCACGGTGGAATACGGCCTGCGCACCCCGGGGCTGGAAACAAAATTTAAGGATTATTTGAAAAATCTGGATTTATAGAGCAATTCTGATCAAAACCAGTCAGTTTGCCAGTTTCTAATATTTCCACTTGTGAAGCGCGGCGATTTCGGATATAATGATTGAAACCGAATATCAACTGATTTTCATAACTTATCAATACAGTATGAGGAGGAGCCAAATGGATTACAAAGAAAACTTAGCGGCATGGAAGGATTTTATGCAATGGGACGCCGGGATGTACAAGGAATTGTCAGCCATCACCGACGAAAAGGAACTGGAAGACCGTTTTTACACAGAACTGGCCTTCGGAACCGCCGGCATGCGCGGCAAGATCGGCATGGGCACCAACCGGATGAACGTCTACGTGGTGGCCCGGGCCACCCAGGGTCTGGCCCAGTATCTGCTGGCTGAAGATCCGGCCAACGCGGAAAAGGGCGTGGCCATCGCCTTCGATTCCCGGAATTACTCACCGGAATTCGCCCGGGTGGCGGCCCAGGTTCTGGCGGCCAACGGCGTCAATGCTTACATTTACGACACCCTGCGCCCGGTTCCCGTGCTGTCCTTCACCGTGCGTCATCTGAAGACGGCCGCCGGCATCGCGGTTACCGCCTCCCATAACCCCAAGGAATACAACGGCTACAAGGTCTACGGACCCGACGGCGGCCAGATCACCGAAGAAGCGGCGGCAGCCGTGGTTGCGGAAATCGACAAGGTCACCGATTATTTCGGCGTGGAGCTGGCGGCCGACGACGATGAACACATTATCCCCATCGGACCGGAAGTGGACGACGCCTTTGCCGCCGCGGTGGAAGGGGTGGCCAAGGCCAACCCGGGCAGCGACCTGAAGATCATCTACACGCCCCTCCACGGCAGCGGGAACATCCCCGTGCGCCGGGTCCTCAAGGATCTGGGCTACGAACACGTCGCCATCGTCAAGGAACAGGAACTGCCCGACGGCGATTTCCCAACGGTGGTCAAACCCAATCCTGAAGAAAAATCCGTCTTCAACATCGCCATCGAAATGGCGGAAAAAGAAGGGGCTGACGTCATCATCGGCACCGACCCCGACTGCGACCGCGTGGGCGTATGCTGCCGCACCTCCAGCGGGGATTACGCGGTGTTCACCGGCAACCAGACCGGCGCCCTCCTGGTGGATTACATGCTCAAGAGCCGGGATTGGCCGGACAACAAGGCCGTCATCAAGACCATCGTCACCAGTGAAATGGGCGGCGTGGTGGCCCGGGCCCACGGGGCGGAAGTCTTCAACGTCCTCACCGGCTTCAAGTACATCGGCGAAAAGATGACCGAATGGAAGGCCTCCGGCGAACACACCTTCGTCATGGGCTACGAAGAAAGCTACGGCTACCTGGCCGGGGATTACGCCCGGGACAAGGATGCCGTCCTGGCTTCCTCCCTGGTCTGTGAAATGGCGGATTATTACAAGAAACAGGGCAAGAACCTGTACGACGCCCTTCAGGACCTGTACAAGGAACACGGCTATTTCCTGGAAAACGTCCAGTCCATCGATTTGGACGGCATCGAAGGCAAGAAGCAGATCCTGAAGATCATGGATACCTTCCGCGCCGATCACTTTGACGCCTTTGCCGACGCCAAGCTGGCCGTCTTTGATGACTACCAGACCCAGGAAAGCGTCACCATGGCAACCGGCGAAAAATCCAAGATCGCCCTGCCCGTATCCAACGTGCTGAAATTCATCTTCAACGAAAATTCCTGGTACGCCATCCGTCCTTCCGGCACCGAACCCAAGGTCAAGATCTACTACTCGGTCATGGGCAAGGATCAGCAGGACGCCGAATCCAAGATGGAAATCCTGAAGAAGGCGGTCAACGAACGTCTGCCCCAGTAAGGGAAGGATTTTGGTAATTTTAAGTAAAGGCCGTTAAAATAATGAGGGGAACGCTTTTGAACGTTCCCCTCATGTTTATGTTTTTTGTAAAATCATTGAAAGAGAGACAGGGAGGAATTTAAGTTGATCATTCATGCGAAACACGCGGAAGAAACAGCTGTCATGGCAACGGCCCAGGCCATGTGCGCGGCGGCCAGGACGGCGCCCAAGGCCCGGGGGATGGATTATCTGACGACCCTCATCGTCGCCGGGGATGACATGATGGCCCTGGCGGACAAGATGGAGGAAATGGGCAAGGCGGGGGACCGTCCCTCCTTCATCCGGGACGCGGAAAACGTCCGGGACAGCCAGGCCCTGGTGCTCATCGGCACCCGGGAAAAGACCCGGGGGCTCAATGACGGCTGCCAGCTCTGCCATCATCCCGACTGCGCGGACTGTGCCAGGAACAACGGCGTCTGTGTCTACGGTCCCATGGACCTGGGCATCGCCATCGGCTCCGCCGTATCCGTCGCCGCCGATTCCCGGGTGGACAGCCGGATCATGTTTTCGGCGGGCATGGCGGCCAAGGCCATGAACCTGATGGGTCGTGAGTATTCCATGATCATGGGGATCCCCCTGTCCGTCAGCGGCAAATCCCCCTATTTTGACAGAAAGTGAGGAAACAAGATGCCAAGAATAGTGGAAATCATCATCCTGCTGGCCATCGGCTTTGCAGTGTCCAAGGTGTACAAGTATATCAAGGAAAAAAAAGGTAAATAAAAAACAAAAGAACGAGCTAAAAAAATCCGGATGAAAATTCCGGATTTTTTTTGGTGAGGAATGGGGAAAACAGGGGTGGACTTCGCCGGATTAAAGCTAAACGCAATGGAATATGGTATAATATTGCCACGTCAAAATCCTGCAGAGGGGCGGGAGGCGCATGAGGAAGAATACTCAGGCAAAACGGTCGGAGGGAAGGCCAGCCAGCGGTGTGGGAGCCGCCGGCGTTGCCAATAAAAAAGGATGGTGTGAATTGTTATGAGAGCATTTGAGAAAATCCAATCCGGCCTGCCGGAAATGGACCGGGCCTTCGATTCAATCCGTTTGGGGGACAACGTGGTGCTCCAGGTGGGGAGCCTGGAGGAATTCAAGCTTTTCGCTGTGCCCTTCGCCAGGCAGGCGGCCGCGGACGGAAGACGGCTGCTGTATATCCGCTTTGCGTCCCACCCGCCGCTCATCGAGGATATTCCCGGGCTGGAGGTGCGGACGGTGGAGCTGTCCCACCAGTTTGAGACCTTCACCATGGAGATCCGCAGGATCATCGAAGAGGCGGGCCGGGAGGCCTTTTACGTCTTCGACTGCCTGTCCGAGCTCCAGACGGCCTGGTCCACGGACATGATGATGGGGAATTTCTTCCGGGTGACCTGTCCCTATCTCTTCGAGCTGGATACGGTGGCCTTTTTCCCGATCCTGCGCGGCTGCCACTCCTTCGCCGCGGTGGCCAAGATCCGGGATACCACCCAGATCCTTTTGGATGTGTTTTCCGAGCACCAGTGGGAGACGGTGCCCCAGTCGGTGTACGTCCACCCCCTGAAGGTGTGGAAGCGGTACTCCCCCACCATGTTTTTGCCCCACCGCTACGATGTGAAAACCGGGGAATTCCGGCCCCTGACCGATGGGGTCAGCGCCAGCCGGTTTTACGCCATCCTCAACGAGGAGGGCGGCGAACAGAAGGAACAGACCCTGGATAGCTGGGACCGCCTGTTCATCGACGTCCAGAACCGCCAGAAGACCGGGGATGTGAGCCGGTCCGATTTGAGGACCCTGTGCCGGATCATGATGAGCCGGGATAAAAAGCTCCAGCCCCTCATCGACCGCCATTTTACCCTTGAGGATTACATGGCCGTCCGCAGCCGCATGATCGGCACCGGGCTCATCGGGGGCAAGGCCTGCGGCATGCTCCTGGCCCGGAAGATCGCCTGCGCCGGTCTTTCAGAGGAGGACGTGGCCCATTTCGAACCCCATGATTCCTACTTCATCGGCTCCGACGTCTTCTACACCTACATCGTGGCCAACAACTGCTGGAACCTGCGGGTCCATCAGCGGACGGAGCAAGGGTATTTCATGGAAGCGCCCAAATTGGGAGAAGCCCTGCTTTCCGGGACCTTCCCCGACGACATCCGGGAGGAATTCAAGCGCCTGCTGGATTATTTCGGACAGAGCCCCATCATCGTGCGCTCCAGCAGCATCCTGGAGGACGGCTACGGCAACGCCTTCGCCGGGAAGTACGACTCGGTGTTCTGCGACAACACCGGGACGCCGGAGGAACGGCTGACCGCCTTTGAAAACGCGGTGCGCAGGGTTTACGCCAGCACCATGAACCGCTCCGCCCTGGAATACCGGGTCAAGCGGGGGCTCTCCCGCCGGGACGAACAGATGGCCCTGCTGGTCCAGCGGGTTTCCGGCTCCTATTACGGCAAAATCTTCATGCCCGACGCCGCCGGCGTGGGCTACTCCTTCAGTTTGTACAAATTCAGGGAAGAGATGGACGTCAAGGCCGGGATGCTCCGGCTGGTCATGGGCCTGGGGACCCGGGCTGTGGACCGCACCGGCGAGGATTATCCCCGGCTGGTGAGCCTGGACGCCCCCACGGTCCAGCTCCAGGCCACGGTGGCGGAGCGTCACCGCTACTCCCAGCACCGCATCGACGTCATCGCCCTGCCCGGTGGGGAGAGCCACACCAGCCTGGAAAAAATCAGGGCCGACCTGCCGGACTACGTGGTCCGCACCCTGACCGAACACGACAGCGACGCCGAACGCCGCTTCCGGGAACGGGGGCAGAACCGGGACGTGCTCTACGTCTCCTGCGCCGGCCTGCTGGAAAATGAAGCCTTCACCGGGATGATGAAGCGCCTGCTGCACCTGCTCCAGAGCGCTTACGATTACCCGGTGGATATCGAGTTCACCGTGAACATCGCCTCCGACGGGGTCTTCGTGGTCAACTTGCTCCAGTGCCGGCCCCTGCAGCTGTACCTGACGGATGAAAAGGTAGAGGTCCCCCGGCCGGCGGACGACCGGATCTACCTGCGGCTCAAGGGCGCCTCCATGGGCCGCTCCATCAAGATGCCCGTGGACTGGGTGGTCTACGTGGATCCCCGGGCCTACTACACCTGCCCCTACGTGCGCAAATCCGAGGTATCCCGCATTGTGGAAAAGATCAACCGCCGGGGCGGGGAACGGGGACGGCAGATGGTGCTCTTCGCCCCGGGACGCATCGGCACCTCATCGCCGGAGCTGGGCATTCCCGTGGCCTTCGCCGACATCTGTGATTTCCGGGCCATCTGCGAGGTGGCCTACAGCGAGGTGGGGTACATGCCCGAGCTGTCCTACGGCAGCCACATGTTCCAGGATCTGGTGGAAAGCGACATCCTCTACGGCGCCGTCTTTGAAAATGAAAAAACCCGGAAATTCGATCCGGATTTTATGAAAGATCAGCATTATGAAAATCGCTTCGGGGAAATCTGTCCCGAAAGCGGGGATTTTTCAGATATGATTTACGTGTACGACACCCGGGAAAGCGGGCTGACCCTTTACCACGACGCGGTCAAGGGCGAACTGCTCATTGCCAGGTGATCCGCTGCCTTGAATCGTAGCCCTGATCCTTGAATTTGGAAAAGAGCAGCTCCATCTTCAAGGGGGTGATTTCGATGAGGTAGAGGGGCGTGGGCATCTTGCGGATGGCGTTTTCCGAGTAACCCTTGTATTCCAGCACCTTGCTGTATCTGGCGCAGCCGATTTCCAAGATTTCGGCTGTGCCGGTGATCTGGATGCTTGAAAGGTCGCCGAAGTCTGAGGAGGGCTCGAAGATGGCCAGGCAGACGTTTTTGTTTTCGGACAGGGCGTGGAATTTCTCACCGCCCTCGGAAAAGATGTAAATGCGGCCGTCCAGCCAGTTGTACTCCAGGGGGGTACAGCGGACCCGGTCGGAGCAGGCGGTGGCCAGGGCACAGGTGGCGTGGGTGGCGATGAACGCGTCCGCTGTTTTGCGGACGGCGCCTTCGGGCATCCGCGACGCGACGATGTCATGACGTTTCCAATGATTTTCTGCACGTTGATATTTTTCTTTTTCCATATTTGGCCTTTCAAAAACTCATTGATATGTTATTATAGTTAGTATACCACATCATTGACATATGTAAACGTGATGTTCGAAAAAGCTTGAAATTGACAGGAAGTGAATTAATGAGATATAAGAAAGAACAAATGAACTGCACCCGGGGGGATCTGGCCATCCACTGCGTGCGATACGAGCCGGAGGATGGGAAAAATAGCCATCCGACGGTGATCCTCAGCCATGAATTCGGCGGGAACACCCATACCCTGAGACGCTACGCCATGGAATACGTGGACCGGGGCTACCTGGCGGTGAGCTTCGATTTCTGCGGCTCGGGCAGCGGAAAGAGCGAGGGCGATTCCCGCAGGATGAGCGTGGTGACGGAGCGGGACGACCTGGAGGCGGTGATGGCCCAGACCCTCGCCCTGCCCCAGGTGGACAAGTCCCGGGTAGTGCTGGCCGGCGGCAGCCAGGGCGGCTTTGTGGCGGCCATGGCGGCGGCGCGGCATCCCCGGGAGGTCTCGGCGCTGGTGCTGTACTACCCGGCCTTCTGCATTCCGGACAACGTGCTCACGGGCACCGTCCGAGGCCGTCCCATCAACTTCCACCGGGAAACCGCCCACTTCAATCTCTGGGGCGTGGACCTGGGGGCCAGGTACATGAGCGACGCCAAAATGGTGGATCTGGAGCGGGACATCTATTCCTACCCCGGACCGGTGCTCATCTGCCACGGCACCGACGACGTCCTGGTGGACATCAGCTACGCCCGGGACGCCCGGCGGGAGTACCCCAACGCCCGGCTGGTGGAAATACCCGGAGGGGACCACTGCTTCACCAAAACGGGATTTGAGACGGCCATCAAGGCGACCTTCCAATTCCTGCGTTGATTTTCAAACGGCTGAAAATTAAATGCTTTTTTGCAATATGAGTGGTCAATGGCGGCGAGAAAGTGTATAATGTAAAAAATGATTATCCAAACGATCTTCAGGAGGATTCCATGAGTGAAAAAGTGAAATTGGGTGTCGTGTTCGGCGGGCAGTCAGGCGAACACGAAGTGGCGCGGGTTTCCGCGTACAATATTTTAAATGTCATCAATCAGGATAAATACGACATCACGACCATCGGCATCACCAAGGACGGCCGCTGGCTCATTTATACAGGGGACTGGGCCAAGCTGCCCGACGGTTCCTGGCAGAAGGATGCAGCGCATCTGCGGGAGGATTTTTCCGTATTCACCGATCCCCAGATCCAGGCCATCGACGTGTTCTTTCCCGTCATGCACGGCCCCATGGGGGAAGACGGCACCGTTCAGGGCGTCTTTGAAATGATGAACAAGCCCTACGTGGGCTGCGGGGTCCTGGCCTCTGCCGTGGGCATGGACAAGGTGATTTCCAAAATCGTCTTTGAATCCGCCGGCATCCCCATCGTGCCCTACGTGTATTTTTACCGCAGGGACTGGAAAAAACAGGCCGATGCCCTGGTGGCCCGCATCGAAAATGAGCTGGGCTATCCCGCCTTCGTCAAGCCGGTGAACATGGGCTCCTCGGTGGGCATCACCAAGGCCCACGACCACGATGAGCTGGTGGCCGGCATCGAAAAGGCCCTCCATTACGACGACAAGATCCTGGTGGAAAAGTTCATCCGCGGCCGGGAAGTGGAGTGCGCCGTGCTGGAAGAAGACGGTGAGATCCTGACGGCCCTGCCCGGCGAGGTGGTGGCCTCCAAGGAATTTTACGATTACGAAGCCAAGTACGCCGACGACCAGGATTCCAAGATCGTGATCCCCGCCCAGATTGGCGATGATCAGCTGGAAAAAATCCGGGAATACGCGGCCAGGGCCTTCTCCGCCATCGACTGCGCGGGACTGACCCGGGCGGACTTCTTTGTGGAACGGGATACCGGCGCCATTTACATCAACGAGGTCAACACCCTGCCGGGCTTCACCGACATCAGCATGTACCCCAAGATGTGGGAGCACATGGGGGTATCCTATGAAGACCTGGTCGAACGGCTGATCCAGACGGCGGCCCGGAAAAAGGTTACAGATTATACGAAAGAATAAATTCGATGAAAGGCTGGTGGCAATATGACAGCTGAAGATACAAGGAATGTCTGGCTATCCATCGTAGGGACGGCCACAGGAGCCCAGGATCCGGTGGATCAGGGCGACACCATGAAATTTGAGACCGAGGGGAGCTTCTACCACGAAAAGGAAACCTCCTGCATGACCTACCAGGAAACGGATATCTCCGGCATGCAGGGGACCACGACCACGGTCAAGGTCAACGACGACAAGGTCTCGGTGATCCGTTTGGGCGCGGTGAACAGCATCATGGAATTTGAAAAGGGCAAGCGCAACATCATCATGTACTCCACCCCCTACGGGGACATCTCCATGGGCGTCTTTACCAAGGGAGTCAATATCGACTACGACGAACGGATGGATCCGGTCAAGGTCGCGGTGGATTACGCCATCGACGTGGAAGGCCGGCCCAACACGACCAATTTGCTCAACATTGAAATCAAGGAACGGTCCTAAGGGGACCAACGAGCTCCTCCGCCAATCCGGGGGAGTCTTTTTCAGATAAAAGCGGAGGAAGAATAAGCGTATGTATATCAGAGAGAAGATTGAGGAATCGCTGAGGAAGATGATCGCGGCGGCGGTGGATGCCGCCGTGGCAGAGGGAGCCTTCCCGGTGGAAAGCCTGCCGGAAATCCAGTTGGAGGTTCCCCGGGAAGAGCAGTTCGGGGATTACTCCACCAACATCGCCATGCAGCTGCCCAAGCAGGCCCGCAAGGCGCCCCGGGTCATCGCCGAAGCCATCGTGGCCCATTTGGATACGGCGGGCACCTACGTGGAAAAGGCCGACATCGCCGGACCGGGATTCATCAACTTCCATTTGGATCCGTCCTGGCACTACGAGGTCATCGCGGACATTGAGGAACGGGGCGACGATTACGGCCGCACCACCGGCCACGCCGGCCAGACCTACAACCTGGAATTCGTCTCGGCCAATCCCACGGGGCCCATGCACATGGGCAACGCCCGGGGCGGCGCCATCGGGGACATCCTGGCGGAAATCGCCGCCTGGACGGGCTACGACGTAACCCGGGAATTCTACGTCAACGACGCCGGCAACCAGATCGCCAAATTCGGCGATTCCCTGGACGCCCGCTTCCTCCAGCTCATGGGCCAGGACGTGCCTTTCCCGGAAGACGGCTACCAGGGCGCGGACATCCGTGTCCACATGGAAGAGTACATTGCCGCCCAGGGCGGGGAAGACGCCTGTAAGGACTTGCTGGAACAGACGCCGGAGGCACGGAAGAAAATCTTTGTGGACTACGCCCTGAAGAAGAATCTGGCGGGGATGCACGCGGACATGGCCCGCTACGGCGTCCACTACGACGTGTGGTTCTCCGAACAGAGCCTGTACGATGACGGGGAAATCAAATCCGCCCTGAAGATGCTGGAGGACCGGGGGGCCACCTACGAAAAGGAAGGGGCCATCTGGTTCAAGACCACGGATTACGGCTGTGAAAAGGACGATGTGCTCATCCGCAACAACGGCCTGCCCACCTACTTTATGGGGGATATCGCCTACCACTTGAACAAGTTTGTGACCCGGGGCTTCGACCGTTCGGTCAACGTGTGGGGCGCCGACCACCACGGCCACATCGCCCGGCTCAAGGCCGCCATGGAAGCCGCCGGTGTGGATCCGAACCGCCTGGACATCGTCATCATGCAGCTGGTCCGTCTGGTGAAGGACGGGGAACAGGTGCGCATGTCCAAGCGCGCGGGCAAGGCCATCGGCCTCACCGAGCTCCTGGACATGGTGGGGGTGGATGCCGCCCGGGTGTTCTTCAACCTGCGCTCACCGGGGAGCCACTTCGACTTCGATTTGGACCTGGCCATCCAGGAATCCAATGAAAACCCGGTGTTCTACGTCCAGTACGCCCACGCCCGGATCTGCAGCATCCTCCGTCAGATGGAAGACGACGTGGACGTCCACGCGCCGGCGGATCTGACCTTATTGAAGGAAGACAAGGAAATGGAACTGCTGAAGATCCTGGCCGACCTGCCGGACATCCTGGTCATGGCGGAAAGCAAGATGGATCCCAGCCAGATCACCCATTACGCCATGGACCTGGCCTCGGCCTTCCACACCTTCTACAACGACTGCCGCGTCCGCGTGGACGACAAGGCCCTCATGCACGCCCGGGTCAAGCTGATCCTCGTCACCCAGCAGGTCCTCAAGAATGTGCTGGGGATCCTGGGGGTCGATGCACCGTCTAAGATGTGACGTAAGTGCGGCATCATGAGCCAATTCGAACGCAGTGAAAAGATCATCGGACAGGAGGCCCAGGCCCGGCTGGCATCGGCCCGGGTCATCCTCTTCGGGGTGGGCGGCGTCGGCTCCTACGCCGGGGAAGCCCTGGCCCGGGCCGGCATCGGCCACCTGACCCTGGTGGACAAGGACGTGGTGGACCTGACCAACGTCAACCGCCAGCTCATCGCCCTCCACTCTACCGTGGGCCAGCCCAAGGTAGAGGTGGCCGCCGCCCGCTACCGGGACATCAACCCGGCGGCGGAAATCCGTGCCCTTCAGGAGACGGTGCTGCCGGAAAATGTGGCGGATTTCCATCTGGAAACCTACGACTACGTGGTGGACGCCGTGGACATGGTGACGGCCAAGCTGGCCCTCATCGCGGACTGCTGTGGAAAGGGTGTGCCCATCCTGTCCTGCATGGGCACGGGCAACAAGCTGGACCCCAGCCGCTTCGAGGTGGCGCCCATCGAAAAGACGTCGGTATGCCCCCTGGCCAAGGTCATGCGCCGGGAACTCAAGGCCCGGGGTATCAAAAAAGTCAAGGTCGTCTACTCAAAGGAAGAGCCGCTTAAAAAACAGACCCCGCCAGGGAGCATGAGCTTCGTACCCGGAGCCGCCGGCCTGGTGATGGCGGGGGAGGTCATCCGGACCCTGGCTGGGATTCCCGCAAAATAAACGGGGTTCCGGTATTTTTGAAACGGAAACACAATCACGCAATGCCGTGACAGCATAAGGTGAAAGAAAAGAGGAACCACAATGATCAATATGAGCTACAAACTGGAGAAAAGGGAAGAAGAAGGCCGGCCGATCCAGGTGGGCATCGTCGGCATGGGCCAGATGGGCATGACCCTGGTGGGCCAGATTTCCCGGATGAAGGGCATGCGCCCCTCGGTGGTGGTGGACCACAAACTTTGGGCCGTCAAGGACGCCTTTACCAACGCGGGCTACGTGGAAGGCCGGGACTTCGAAATCGCCGAAACGGTGGAAGAGGGCGACGCCATCCTGGCTGAAGGAAAATTTGTGGGTTCCCTCAACGATGAGCTGGCCACCCGATGCGGGGCCATCGAATGCTCGGTGGACGCCACGGGCAGCCCGGAGGCCGGGGCCAAAATCGCTGTGGACGCCATCAACGCCGGCAAGCACATCGTCATGCTCAACGTGGAAACCGACGTGTGCATCGGCCACATCCTGTACAAGCTGGCTACCAACGCCGGGGTGGTTTACACCGGCACCGCCGGGGATGAGCCGGGGGCCGTCATGGAGCTCTACGATTTCGCCAAAGCCCTGGGCTTCGATGTCCGGGTGGTGGGCAAGGGCAAGAACAACCCGGTGATCCTGGACTGCACGCCGGAGTCGGTGGCGGATATCGCCAAAGTGAAGGGGGCGTCTCCCCGGATGATCTGCGCCTTCAAGGACGGCACCAAGACCATGGTGGAAATGACGGCCATGGCCAACGCCACGGGCTTCGTCCCCGACGTCACCGGCGCCCACGGCGCGGAAAGCGACGCCAAGCATCTGCCCCAGGTCTTGAGCCTCAAGGAAGAGGGCGGGGTCCTGAACCGTTACGGCGTGGTGGAATACATCAACGGCGTGGCCCCAGGGGTCTTCGTTATCTGCAGCACCGACGAGCCGGATGTCATGGCGACCCTCAAATACATCGAAATGGGGGACGGCCCCAACTACGCCCTGTACCGGCCCTATCACCTGACCAGCGTGGAAACGCCCCTTTCCATCGCCAAGGCGTGCATCGACCACGAGCCGACCATCGTCCCCCGTAAGGGTCTGGTGGCGGAAACCATCACCGTGGCCAAAAAGGACCTCAAAAAAGGAGAAACCCTGGACGGCATCGGGGGATACACCATCCGGGGTACGTTCATGGAAGCAAAGGAGGCCCGGCGCCAGAATGGCCTGCCCATGGGTCTGGTCAACGGGAAGACCACCATGGCCCGGGATGTGGCCAAGGACGCCGTCATCACCTACGACGACGTCATCCTCGACCCCGACGCCCTGGTGCTGCAGCTGCGCAAGCTCCAGGACGCGCTGTTCGTATAGATTTTTTAGTAAAGCCCGGGGGCTTATTCCCCGATGATGATGACCTTGCATTTCCGCTTGCGGGAGCGGGTGCGGTCGAAATCCACGAAATAGACGTAGCCTGTGGTGCCGACGCCCAGCTTGCCGCCGTCCACTTCAAAGGTTTCGCTGGAGCCCAGGAGGGTGGATTTTAAGTGGGCGTCGCAGTTGAGCAGGGCGGCGTGGTCCCCGCCGGGGAGGTATTCCGCGGCGTTGGGCCAGGATTCCACCTCTTCGTAGTGCTTGGGGCCGGGGTAATTGTACTGGCCCTCCCGCACATCGTCGGGGATGAGGGTCTTCAGCACGTTGTTCAGGTCGGTCTGGAGGAATTCGTCCCCATTGTCGCCTATGTCGTGGACGAATTCCTCAAAGAAGACCGAGCAGGTGGTGTGGGGAGAGATGACCACACAGATGCCGTTCTGGATGTTGCTGTTGGCGATGGCCTGTTTGACGCCTTCGGTGATGTTGAGGAAGGTGGGGGTGCTGCCGTGGGACTGCAGGGATAGGGTTTCTTTGTAAACCGTCATTTTTTTCTCCTTGATTTTGGACGTTCTGTTCGACTTTTCACGATTACTTGTTTTCTTCCAATTCTTTGGCGGCCTTCATCATGGCCCGGGCCATTTCGTGGACCCGTTCGCCGGGATCGGGGGCGTTCAGGATGCCGCTGGTGCCGCCGGAGCCGTCGCCGCCTTCCTTGATGACGTTGTACACATCCTCCGCCGTGGTGATGCCCGAGGCGATCATGACCAGGATGTCTTCATCGATGGCCCGGATGGCCGCCGCGGTTTCGTGGATATAGGTGTTGTCCGCCACCTGGCCGGTGCCAATCAAGTCCGTGGGTTCGCAGAGCAGGATGTCGGGCTTCATCTGGGCAACGGCCACCGCTTCACCGACGGAATCCGCACAGACGATGGTCAGGATGTCCAGCGCTTTGGCCCGCTTGATGGTTTCGTACAGGACGGAGACGTTCAGTGGATTTTCGGCGTGGTTCAGGAAAACGGCGCTGGCGCCGGCTTCCTTCAGGGATTCCGGCAGGACGTGGCCCATGCCGCGGCCGGGCACCAGGGCGTCCATGTGCTGGGCGGTGACAATCAGGTTGTCCGTGTTTTCCTTGATCAGGCGGATGTCGGCAAAGGGACAGGTAAAGAATAGGGTGATGCCCGTTTCCCTGGCGGCGTCATCGGCGGCTTTGGCCAGCTCCAATGATTTTTTCCCGTAGAGATAGGATTTGGGATTGACGACTAAAAAAGGTTTATAGGATGATTTCATGGCTTCCTCCTCGAAATTAAATGACCACTGGTATGTCAACAAGATTACCACATGTAAAATCGTTTGGCAAATAGTAAATAGAAAAAGCCGAGATCTCGAAAGATTATCAACGAATGAGTTTACAAATGATAAGAATAGCGTCGGGAAACACCGGAAATATTCAGAAATTAAGGTTTGAAAATTGACACTTGATAAATATGAGGATTTGGTCTATGATTAGGCAATCAGCACATCTGTCAATCAAAAGGGGTTAAAATGAAAACTACGCCATTGCAGGAAAAAACACAGAAAGCCATCCTGGAACGCTTTAAGGATCTGGATTATTACGCGCCCCTTCCCGGCGAACGGGAATTGTGTCTGGATTTCAATGTCAGCCGGCCCACCATCCGCAGGGTTCTGGACAACCTGGAACAGCAGAACATGATCGTCCGCATCCAGGGCCGGGGGACCTTTTACATCGGCAAAAAGGTGCCCATCGACTTTTCCGATTCCTCGGAGCACGGACTGGGCCTGTTCAACATTTTGACCTCGGCGGGCAAATACACCAAGAGCCACGTGCTGACCCAGGTGGTGGAGCTGCCCCGGGCGGAAATCGCCGCCCGGCTGGACATCGGCAAAACCGACAGGGTCTTCCACCTCAAGCGCCTGCGCTTCGTCAACGACGAGATCTATTCCCTGGCAGATGACTACATCCCCCTGGCCATCTGTCCCCAGCTCATGAAGATCGATTTTTCCGAGTACTCCCTGATCAAGGCACTGGAAGAAAACGCCGTGATCGCGGCCCGGGACGACAAGGTCATCGAGGTCGTGCCGGCGGGGGAAGGGGAGGCGGCCTACCTGGAGCTGGAAAAGGGGGACCCCATCTCCGTGGTGAGCATCGTCACCTACGACGAGGCGGGGACCATCGTCCAGTACGCCACCTCCAAGGCCGACGCCTACAAAAGCCGGTTCCGGGTCATATCCGCCCGGCATTGACAGGCATTGCCATCCTTCGGAAATAAAAAAAGGACTGTCACACTGAGAAAAGCAACATGCAGCTGTCCGGCATGCAAATCACATTCAAGGTCGACTTGACGCGAACAGCGCAGCTGTCCGCGGAGCGGAGACTGGAATGTCTTTGCATGCCGGACTGCGATAAGTGGCTTTCCCCTCATGTGACAGTCCTTTTTATGTATTGCTTCTATAAATCGGACTGGAAAAAGGTGTCCAAGCCCACGGCGGTATCGTAGTCGGTGATGAGCACGTTGATGTAGCCGCCGTTGATGGCGCCGCGGATGGCCGCGCATTTTTCCCGGCCGCAGCAGACGGCGATGGAGTGGGGGACCTCCCGGAGTTTTTTGATGTTGATGCCGACGACCTTTTCGTTGTACTCGAATTTGTCGATGTTCCCGGCCTCGTCGTAGAAATTCATGCAGATATCCCCGCAGATCTTCTGGGCCTTGAGTTCCTCCAGGATTTCCGGCGTGAAGTAGCCGGTTTTGACGATGGTGGAGCTGTTTTCATCGGGGTAGCCGATGCCAACCAGGGCGATGGTCATGTGCTCCGCCTTTTTAAACACCCGCTTGATGCTGGTTTCCTTCATGAGCTCCACCTTGGTCTTGATCCGGGAGACCATGGCCGGGGCGTGGATGGGCAGGTAGTAGCCGCCGAAATTCCGGGACAGGGCTTCGGCGATGGTGTTGCTGTGGAGGTCGTTGGCCACCGTGCCCAGCCCGCCGATGAGGGGGACGAAGGTCAGGTTGGAAAAGTAGACGTCCTGGGGAAAATCAGGGATGGTGGCCAGGGTGGTCCCCATGGACAGGCCGATGACATCCCCTTCCCGGAGGATCCGGGCCAGGTACTGGGCGGCGGCCTTCCCGATTTCTTCCTTGGTCTGGCTGGCCTCCTTCTGGCTTTCCACGATGTACACTTCCTTCAGACCGAATTTTTCCTCCAGGACCTGCTCCAGCTGGTAGTGCTTGCGCCCGTTGATATCCGACACGGTGATCTGGACGATGCCCACGTCCCGGGCGGATTTGAGCAGCTTGGAAATGGTCGGGCGGGAAATGCTCAGCTTGGTGGCGATTTCCTGCTGGCTTAAGTTCTGGTTGTAGTACAGATCGCTGACCCGAAGCATCATGCGCTGGTCTTCAATAATGTTCTTTTTCATTTGTTTCCTCTCAAATTAACTTGATAACATTTTAATACGAAATTCTCCAAAAAACAACTTGAATTTAAATATATTTTTACATTTGTGTATCATTTTTTATAATCATTTCAGTTTTCTCCAATGTGAAGGGGGAATGAACCTCGGAAAGCAAGGAAAATCCGGACGATTTGTCTTTCAGAATCGATTTGACAGATGTAAATATTTTTGAACCTGCCTTAATCCCTTGTCAAATGTAAATAGAAAAATCTTGACAAAATGACCAGTGGTTATATAATTGAGATAACCACTCGTCATTTTGATGGGCAGGGCAAGACGGAAAACCAATCAATTAAAAAATCTGGAGGTAAACATGTTAGTCACATCGAAGGAACTCTTTGAAAAAGCCCAGGCAGGGCATTACGCCATTCCGGCGGCCAATTACATCAATATGGACATGCTGAAATGGCATGTGGAAGTCGCGGAAAAGCTGCAGATGCCGTTGATCCTCGGCCTGGCGGAAAGCCATCTGGGGGAAAACATCAGCATCCAGGACGGCGCCTTGGTCGGCAGGAAATACGCCCAGGCAGCCAGCGTGCCCATCGTGCTCCACCTGGACCATGGGATGACACCCTCTGTCATTAAAGAAGCCATCGATGCTGGCTTTACCTCCGTCATGATCGACGCCTCCACCGAAGATCTGGAAGGGAATATCGCCAAAACCAGGGAAATCATCGACTACGCCCATCCCCGGGGGGTGGTGGTGGAAGCGGAAATCGGCCACGTGGGAACCGGCGAAACCTACAGCGACGCCAATCCCGATTCCAAATACACCACCGTGGAAGACGCCAAGGCCTTCATTGAAGCCACCGGCGTGGACTCCCTGGCCATCTCCATCGGCACGGCCCACGGCCTTTATAAGGGAACGCCGAAGATCAACTTCGACCGTCTGAGGGAAATTGCGGCGGCGGTGGATACACCTTTGGTGCTCCACGGCGGCTCATCCTCGGGGGATGAAAATCTCAAACGCTGTGCCCAGAACGGCATCGCCAAGATCAACATCTATTCGGATTTCCTGGGCGGCGCCATGAATGAAGTGGAAGCGGTGAAGCCGGACAATTATCCGGATCTTTTTGCGGCTGCCCGCAGGGGCATGAAGATGACCCTGGAACATTATTACGGGGTGTTTGAAACCCAGCGAGTCAAATAAGAGGAAAACGGGAAGGGATGCTTGTATCCTGACATTATGTGGGGCTTCGGCCCCTTTTTTTATTTTTTGAAAAATTCTGGATTGGAAAAGATTTCACACTTTTTTGAAAAAATAAATGCGGTGTTGAAAAATTATGCCGTAAGGAGTTACAAATGTCAATTTAAGGGAACGGAATGTTCCCGGAAAAAAGAAAAATTGGACAAATGGAAAAAAGAAAACACAAATGTTAAATTAAAAAGACTTGTTAAAAAAATGACACAAGTCGATTAAACCGCGCAAAATAGCGGTTTTTATCGATAATTCAATTGAAAATCCGCTAGAATTAAAAAAACAAAATTGACAAATGATAGATATCGCCGTATAATTTAACCGTGGTAAGAAATGAGGAACAGAGACATGATTGCGGCTGTTTCGATAAAAAAGAATTTCATATGACGTGAAAACCGATTAAAAAGAAGAGAGGAACTCAAAATGTATGTCTTATTGCTTGTCTTGTTTTTGGTCATGAGTTTACAAATGGTAATGGGTTATTTCCAGGTAAAGACCTATCGGAAGGAGATGGGGAAATTACGGGGAACCGGCATCGTCGGCCTGGGTCACACCAAGGCCGGATGGACGAAGAAGGGAAAGATCCTGATTTTGTCCTACAAACCTTCGATAGACCGTGTGATATCGTGCAAGGTCATGAAGGGCATCACAGTGTTTGCCAAGTTTAAGGATGTGCACGACTACGATGGGATGACTTTTGAGGAAGTCCATCAAAAAGGGCTGGAGGAAGACGCGGCCGAATTTAAACATCGACGAAAAAAACATCCTTATGACGCGGGGGAATATTCCAAAAAGAAAGGAGCGTTGATCCAGGCAATAGAAGCCATCGAGGGCCGCATGGAACGGGAAAGGAACCAATCCGAAAATCCGGTGGATCTCCACGGCGAAGCGATGAAACAGGCGGAAGCCAAAAAAGGCGGTCAGCTCGAAGGGCCGCTGCAGAGCCAGGTGTGAAGTCAGAACCTGTGCCTGAAACAGTCATATGCGGACATTCTAAAATTTTAGGGAGGTTAATATGCAAGTATTAGCAAATTTGGCGACAGGATTTATCGGCCTGTTCCAACTTGGTGGTCAAACCTTTATCGGTTACTTCTTTTCAATCGCTGACGACGGATCCATCAGCGTGGGCATCGTGCCGACACTGATCTGTCTGATGACATGTGTCAATGCAATCATAGCCTTTGTCGGCCAGGAAAAGGTTGAAGCTTTCGGCCGCAAGTGTGGGAAATACACGATCCTGCGATACACGGTGCTGCCGGTCATCGCGATGTTCTTCTTCTGCAACCCGATGGCGTACACCATGGGACGTTTCCTGGAAGAAAAATACAAACCCGCGTTTTACGATGCGGCCGTTTCCTTCTGCCATCCCATCACCGGGCTCTTCCCCCACGCCAACGCCGGCGAAATCTTCGTCTACAACGGCATCACGGCCGGGCTGCTCACATTGGGATATAAGGAACTGGGCGGAATCGCCGTCCGGTATTTCATCGTCGGTTTGATTGTCATCCTGCTTCGCGGCATCATCTGCGAAAGATTGACAATCCGGTTTATGAAGAGGGAGGAAGCAAAAAATGTATAAGGCAATCAAGGTTTCCAGAGGAAATAACGGTTGGGGCGGCCCGCTGGTCATAAAACCAACGGAACAGAAATGCAAGATCGTGTCTGTCACAGGCGGCGGCATCGACCCGGTTGCCAAACGCATTGCGGAAATGACCGGCGCGGAAGCGGTGGACGGTTTCTCCAGCGGCGTCAAGGATGAAGAATTTGCCTGTGTGGTCATCGACTGCGGCGGCACGGCCCGCTGCGGCGTCTATCCCAAGAAACGCATCCCGACCATCAACCTGACTCCCGTGGGACAGAGTGGTCCTCTGGCCAAGTACATCATGGAAGACATTTACGTATCGGATGTCAAACCCAACAATATCGAAATGGCGGATGGTTCTGAAGTGGCTGCGGCCGCAGCGGAAGCACCGGCAGAAGCGGCGGAAGTAAAGAAAGCCGCACCGGCGGACGATGGCAAGAACGAAAACTTCATCGTCAAGATCGGCAAGGCCGTCGGCGGCATCGTCGGCAAGCTGTTCCAGGCTGGCCGCGACACCATCGACATGGTCATCAAGAATATCCTCCCCTTCATGGCATTTGTGGCCATGCTCATCGGGATCATCCAGGGCTCGGGCTTGGGGAACATCATCGCCAAGACGATTTCACCTTTGGCCGGCACCATTCCCGGCATGCTCGTCCTCGCGTTCATCTGCGGTCTGCCCTTCATCTCCCCCATCATCGGACCAGGGGCCGTCATCGCCCAGGTCGTCGGGGTTCTGGTTGGCCAGCAGATCGGCCAGGGAGCCATCAAACCCGCCATGGCATTGCCGGCACTCTTCGCCATCGATGCCCAGGTCGGCTGTGACTTCATCCCCGTCGGCTTGTCTCTGGGTGAAGCAGAACCGGAAACCATCGATGTCGGTGTTCCCGCTGTGCTGCTTGAAAGAACTGTCACCGGCCCCATTGCCGTGCTCATCGCCTGGGTCTTCAGCATTGGTTTGTTCTAATAAACAGATAATTTTTTAAACAGGAGAAAAAAATGTATACAAGCAAAGTCGTTGATATTGGTCCCCTGGTGGAGGATTTGGCGTCGGAAGGCTGCTTCCTGATCGTCTTCAATGAAAATGCGCCGGCCGCATTGGCAGAAATGGCGGTTCTGCACACCATTCATGATGTGGAAAAAGATATTCGGGTTGGCGATACGGTGGTTTTCGGCGACCACAGCTACAAGGTGACGGCCGTCGGCGATGAAGCGAACCATACATTCAAAACCATGGGCCATTGTTCCATGAAATTTACGGGCCTCTCTGAAGTGGAGCTGCCCGGACAGATTGAGCTGGATGGCGGCGGCGTCGTGCCGGAAGTGAAAGCCGGCGACGCTTTCGAAATCCACTTCCAGGATTAGAAAAGAAAATTTCGGTTTATAGCAGCCTTGGGCTGCAGGTTCAAACAATCATTTCATTTGTCGATTCATAAATTCATATATAGAAAGAGGTATTTACAATGATTAACATGAGCGTTAAGCTCCAGAAGCTGGAAGATGAAGGTAAGTCGATTAAAGCGAGCATCGTAGGCGCCGGCCAGATGGGATGCGGCATGGCCGCCCAGATGACGGTGATGAAGGGCATGGACCCCGTGGTCGTCGTCGATGTGGTCCTCGATCATGCGAAGCAGGCTTATCTTGATTCCGGTTATAAGGAAGGTGTGGATTTTGTCGAAGCGGAAACCGTCGAAGAAGCCAATAAGCTGTTGGCGGAAGGCAAGTTCATTGTCACCAAGAACAACGAAATCGCCACAAAATGTGATATCATTGACTGCGCCGTCGACGCCACAGGGGTGCCGGAAGTGGGCGCCAAGGTCGCCATGGACGCCATCAACGCCGGCAAGCACATCTGCATGCTGAACGTTGAAACGGACGTGTGCATCGGCCACCTCCTCTATAAACTGGCCAACAACGCCGGTGTGGTTTACACCGGTTCCGCAGGGGACGAACCCGGCGCCGTCATCGAAATGTACGACTACGCCAAGGGCCTGGGCTTCGATGTCAAGGTTGTCGGCAAGGGCAAGAACAACCCGGTCATCCTGGACTGCACACCGGAATCCGTCGCGGAAATCGCCAAGGAAAAGGGCGCTTCCCCCAAGATGATCTGTGCCTTCAAGGACGGCACCAAGACCATGGTGGAAATGACGGCCATGGCCAATGCCACCGGTTTTGTGCCTGACGTGATCGGCGCCCACGGTGCGGAAAGTGATGTCAAGCACTTGAATGATGTGCTGAGCCTGAAGAGCGAAGGCCGCGGCGGGGTCCTGGACCACTACGGCGTCATTGAATACATCAACGGCGTGGCCCCTGGGGTGTTCGTCATCGTCGGAACGAGTCAGCCGGACATCGCCGCTGAACTGACCTACCTGAGCATGGGACCTGGCCCCAACTACACATTGTACCGTCCTTATCACCTGACTTCCCTGGAAACACCTATGTCTGTGGCTAAGGCAGTCATCGACCACGAACCCACCATCGTGCCGAGAGCCGGCCGTGTGGCTGAAACCATCGCCTGCGCCAAGAAGGATATGAAGGCCGGGGAATTCCTGGACGGCATCGGCGGATACACCGTCCGCGGGACCTTCATGTCAGCCAAGGACGCGGATGCCCAGAAAGCCCTGCCCATGGGTCTGGTCGACAAGAAGACCAAATTGGTCCATGACAAGAAGGCGGGCGAAGTCATCACCTACGATGATGTGGAACTGAACAACGACAACCTGATTGTGCAGCTGCGCAAATTACAGGATGAATTGTTTGTCGACTGATTCCTGTAAGGAATAAAATAGTTTTACCACCATGACTTTATAGAGCCAAAATGCGGCGGAAGACGTGTTTTGGCTCTTTTAACTAATCGGAATATCAGTTTTGTTTTTTAAGAGAGGAACAATAATCATGTATACGAAACAAGTCACCATCATCAATCCCACCGGGCTCCACGCCCGGCCGGCAGCCCAGTTCTGCAACAAGGCCAGCCAGTTCAAATCCGACCTGACCATCAAACGCCTCACCGATAATCCCAAGGAGGGCAATGCCAAGTCCGTCATCACCGTCATGTCCATGGGGCTGTCCAAGGGGACCACGGTGGAACTCAGCGGCCAGGGGGAAGATGAGGTCGCCGCCATCGATACCCTGGCCGCCATGATTGAAAGTGGCTTTGGGGAGGTATAGACCTTTAAGGCGAATTCCGGTTTGTATGGTATAATGATACTTACTTAACGAAGGGAGGTACGGTCATGGCAAAGAACGTGATCGATGCTTATTTATTCTGCATCAACTGCGACAAGGAAACGGATCATCATGTGGAATACCGGAACGACCAGATCCATCGGATTACCTGTTCGGAGTGCGGGATGAGCGTGCAGGTGGACCAGGATTACGTCAACACCCATTTCAAGGACGAATTCATCAAGCGGGTCATGACCAAGCCTGCGCGGGTGACCCACGAGATGCAGAAGGATCTCAACGGCTTCCTGAAATCCCTGCCCTTCCGGGTGATCACCAAGCCCTACCGGGTGTACAAGGAATTCGAGGAAAAAGACGGAAACGCCAATAAATAGAAGCACATTGTCATAAAAAAACCTCTCTGCTACGGATCGGCTGGCAAGCCGGCAGCCCGGGCAAGGAGGTTTTGCTTTTATTGGAGCGTCATCAGCTGGAATTTGAAATTACCGGTCGGCAAACCCCTTGAGGGCGGCCTTGGCCATCTCTTCAATGCGCAGGGCCCGGTCCGGGGCGCCCAGGATGCCGCTGGTGGCACAGGAGCCGTCGCCGCCCTCGTGGATGACGTTATAAACGTCGTCGGCGGTGGTGATGCCCGAGGCGATGATGACCTGGATGCGGTCATTGACGGCGTGGATCCGGCGGATGGTTTCGTGGATGTAGCGGTTGTCGGCGGCCTGGCCGGTGCCGATCAGGGCTGTGGGCTCACTGAGGATGATGTCCGGTCCCAGCTCCGCCACGGCGGCGGATTCGTCGGCAGAATCGGCGCAGACGATGGACAGCATCTCCAGCTCCCTGGCCCGGCAGATATTGCGGTACAGATTGGAAAGGGTCAGGGGATTTTCCGCGTGGTTGAGGAAGACCGCGCCGGCGCCGGCCGCCTTCAGGGATTCAGGCAGCACGTGGCCCATGCCCCGGCCGGGAACCAGGGGCTCCATGTGCTGGGCGGTGATGAGGAGATGGGAGGTGTTTTCCTTAATATAGCGGATGTCGGCAAAGGGACAGGTGAAGAACATGGACAGGCCGGTTTCCGTTGCGATGGCATCGGCCGCCTTGGCCAGCTCCAGGGATTCATCGCCGTATAAATAGGATTTGGGGTTGACCCCCAAAAATGGACTTGTAAGCTTGGGTTTCATCATGTGCCTCCTGTGGGTGGTGCGATTTGGTGTGGATTTGATTTAACAGTAACATAAGCCAAATAATAAATCAAATCCTAAGAGCTGAAATAAAATAAAAAACATTTGACAAAAATAACGTGGCGATTCTTAAGCATTATGCGCTAATATAGGAACAGTATCGTAAAATGCGCAAACCAGAATGTTTTTTGGTTTCGGTATTTGACAGAGCGTTAATGCGGAGGAAAGAGTATGAGTGAACAAAGGATTCAGCCGTCGGAAAGGCAGACGGCACTGGCATTGTTTCAATCCATGAATCTGGCGCGTAAATTTGAGGAAAAGGTCTGGGAGTGCTTCAAGCAGGGACAGATCTACGGCACCACCCATCTGGCCATCGGAGAAGAGGGCACGGCGGCGGGTACCTGCCTGGCCCTGAAGCGTCAGGACCGGATTTACACCACCCACCGGGGCCATTGCCACGTCATCTGCAAGGGGGCGGATATCAATGGCATGATGGCGGAAATGTTCGCCCGGGAAACCGGGGTGTGCCGGGGCCGGGGGGGCTCCATGCACATGATCGACCCGTCAGCCGGGGTCATGGGGGCCAACGGCATCGTGGGGCCGGCCCCCTCCCTGGCCTGCGGCTCGGCCTTTGCCATCGTGCGTCACGGGGAAAAGGACGCGGTGGCGGCGGCCTTTTTCGGCGACGGCGCCACCGGGGAGGGCGCGGTCCACGAGGCCATGAACCTGGCCTCGGTGTGGAACCTGCCGGTGATGTTCGTCCTGGAAAACAACGGCTACGGCATGAGCACGCCCATCGCCACGGCGACCCGGGACACGGACCTGACCAAGCGGGCCATCCCCTACGATATGGAAGCGGTGGAGGTGGACGGCAACGACGCCCTGGCGGTGTACCGGACGGTGAGCCGGGTGCGGGAGACCATCCTCAAAACCAGCCGCCCGGTGCTGGTGGTGGAGCACACCTACCGGATCAGCGGCCACTCCAAGAGTGATAAGAATTATTACCGCAGCGCGAAAGAAATAGCGGGCTGGAAGGAACGGGATCCGATCCTGCTGCTTAAAAACCGGCTCCTCCGGGACGGGGCTGCGACGGAAGCTGAAATTGCGGAAATGACGGCGGAGGCGGACCGGATCATCGATGATGCGGTGGCCTACGCCCAGGCCAGTCCCCTGCCCAGCGTGGAGGAAGCCTGTCACGACGTGTACCGGGAAGGAGGTGGCTGCCGTGGCTGATCGGGAAATGACGTACCGGGAAGCGGTGCGGGAAGCCATGACCCTGGCCCTTCGGGCCGATCCGGAGGTCATCGTCATGGGTGAGGACATCGGCGTGTACCGGGGCTCCTTCGGGGTCACCGGTGAGATGTACAGGGAATTCGGCGACCGCATCGTGGACACGCCCATTTCGGAAACGGCCTTCGTGGGCTGCGCCATCGGCGCGGCCATGGAGGGCATGCGGCCCATCGTGGAAATCATGTTTTCAGACTTCATGGCTGTGTGCTGGGATATGATCGTCAACCAGGCGGCCAAGATGCACTACATGTTCGGCGGCCATCTGGCGGTGCCCATGGTGCTGCGCACCGCCTCGGGCAGCGGCACCGGCGCGGCGGCCCAGCACTCCCAGTCCCTGGAGGCCATGCTCTGCCACGTGCCCGGGCTCAAGGTGGTGGCCCCCTCCACGCCGGCGGACGCCAAGGGGCTGCTGCTGGCGGCCATCGCCGACGACAACCCGGTGATCTTTCTGGAACAGAAGAAGCTTTACGGCGTCTCCGGCCCGGTGCCCGAGGGCATGGAACCCATCCCTCTGGGAGTGGCGGATATCAAGCGCCCGGGAAGGGACTGCACCGTGGTGACCTACGGCCGCATGGTGCCGGTGTGTCTGGAGGCGGCGGAAAAGCTGGCGGAACAGGGCGTCCAGGCCGAGGTCATCGACCTGCGGACCCTGCTGCCCATGGATAAGGACGCGGTGCGGAAGTCGGTGGCCAAAACCCATCATCTGGTCATCGTCCACGAGGCCGTAAAAACCGGAGGCCTGGGCGGGGAAATCGCCGCCTGCGTCACCGAGTCCGATGTCTTCTACGACCTGGAGGCTCCCATCCTGCGCCTGGCCAGCGAGGATGTGCCTGTGCCCTTCAGCCCCGTGCTGGAGCAGGGCGTGCTGCCGGACCCGGACAAGGTGGCGGCCGGGGTTCTCCGGACCCTGGCGGCGCCGTTAAGACGATAATTTAAAAAACGAGGAATGCCCTGGGGGCGTTCCTCGTTTTTTAAATTACAGATTGTTTTCCCCGGCGGACGCGTCGGAGTAATATTTGGCAAAGAACGCTTCCGTCGGAAGGGGGCGGGAATAGAAAAATCCCTGGACGGCATCGCAGCCCAGCTTGGCGATGGCCCGAACCTGCTTTTCTTCCTCCAGCCCCTCGGCAATGATGGTCATGCCCAGCCGTTTGAGCATGGCGATGACGCCGGAAACCAGCTTGCGGCTCTTGTCATCGTCGGGGAAGCCGAAATCGAAAAAGCATTTGTCCAGCTTGACCGTGTCAAAATCGAAGCGCATCAGATCGTTGAAATTGGAATAGCCGCTGCCGAAGTCGTCGATGGAGCACTGGACGCCGAAGCTGTGGATCCGCCGGATGATGTCCTGCATGCGGCCGGGATCCTCATAGGCCATGCTTTCGGTGAATTCCAGTTCCAGGTATTGGGGCGGCGGATTCTCGCTGCGGAAGATGGCCTCGTACTGGGCAAAGAGGTCCGTCCGGTTTATGGCCGCCTTGGACAGGTTGACGGAGATGAGGGGCGGGGTCACCCCCTGGGCGCACCACGCGTTGATCAGGCGGCAGACGCTCAGGAACATGAACAGATCCAGCTTGAAGATGAAGCCGTTGCGCTCGAACAGCGGGATGAAGGCCCCCGGCGGGATCAGGGTCCCGTCGGGACGCTGCCACCGGACCAGGGCCTCGGCGCCGATGAGCTTGCCCGTGGCGGGGGAAATCTTGGGCTGGAGGTAGGGGATGAATTCGCCGTTCTCCAGGGCCAAGACCGCTTCGTCCTCCATGTGTTTTTCCATCAGCAGCTGGTCCCGGCACTCGTCGTTGTAAACCCAAAAGCGCTCGTCGTCGTAATGGGCGGCCTTGGGGTTGTCGTGGGCCATACGGGCGCGGTCTACCATGCGATTCAGGTCATCGCTGCCCGTGACCAGATAGGCACAGGCAGAATAACCCATGAGCCGGGCCCTTTGATTGAGGCTGTTGTGGACCGAGGCGGTGATTTCATCGTACCGGGCCAACAGGACGTCCTCATTCCCGGCCTTGACGAGGAGGATGAACTCCGCCGCGTCGCGGCACAGCAATTCCCCGGGGTTCAGGCTGTCCGACAGCGCGTGATGGAACATCCGGAGCTCATTGTCGGCCAGCTCCCGTCCCAGGGATTCGTTGACCAGCTTGAAGTGGCGCAGGTTGAAGAGGAGGATGGCTTCACCCCCTTTAGATAGGTCGAGGCCGGCCACATCATCCCGGAATTTCTGCATCGTGCTGCCGCCGGTCACGTTGTCGATATAAGCCAGCTCCTTGTAGCGCTGGGCTAAAATGATATCGCTGAGTTTGACGACGCTCTGGCGGACGGTGGTGAAGAGCAGGACCAGAATGAATACGACGATGCCGAAGCTGAACATCCGGGAGTTGTCGTAATTGGCGATGGCATCGGAGTGGTAGTACATGTACAGGCCGGCGATGGCGGCCGCGCAGAGCGGGACGAAGGCCAGCAGGGGACCCCGGAGCTCCTGGCGCCGGTCCTTTTTAAATTCCACCCACAGGGCGATGAAGGTAAAGACCAGGATGATGATGATGAAGAGGTGCACCGACACAATGGACTGGGAGATGTGCACGACGTTGAAGACGTATAGGGACAGGATGAGGATGACATCCGTCAGATAGAAAACCAGCAGCCAGGAAAAAGTCCTGCGAAACCGCACGGACAGCTCCCGGAAGAACAGGATCAAAAAAATAGGCAGCATGATGAAGGAGAAATAGGAGCCCAGGTACCGGGCCGTGGGGTTGCCGGTAAAGTATTGGAGCAGATAGGAATCGGAAAAGAGCCACAGGGAGGACAGGATGGTGAGCAGGCCCAGATGCAGGAAAAGGCGGTAATCAAAATCCACCCGGCGGGAGCGGAGCAGGTAAAAATACGCGATCAATAAAATCCCCAAAATCATCAGGGCCACGCAGGCGACGACCAGCGCCACGTTGCTGGTGATCAGGTAGGTGGTCAGAACGCTTTTGGGACCGATGAAGGAACGCAGGTAGAGCATGCGGTCCTTTCCGCTGTTGGTGAAGGTCAGCTGGATCGGCTGGCCGGAATGGACTTTTCCCAGGTCGATGATGGACCACACAGTGCCGGTTTCCTGACCGAACTGGAGGGAATGATCGTTCCCCAGCTCATAGGCCGGCGACCCGCCGATGACCACCTTGACGTGGAAATTGTTGTTCAGGAAGCACAGGGCTTCGTCTTCATTGATATAGACAGGCAGGGTGGTGGATATGACCAGGCTTTCCCCTGAGTGCACGTATACCCCGTCACGCAGATTTTCACCGGTCTTGACATCGGTCCATAGATTGGAAAAATTGGTTGAATTGGGAATATCAGCCAGGTTGATCTTGATGCTCTCACCCCTGATGGAAATGCCGATCAGGTACAAAATGACGATAAAACCGAATACAAACGCAAGCAGAATCGTACAGAGACGATTGAGGCTGGGTTTGCAGCTGATGGACTTTTCCTTATTTTGATCCATTTCAGATCTCCTTTTGAACAAGGTCTGCGCTCACTTTACTGCGCTGCAAAATAAAGGAGCCATTTTGCCCGGAACTTTGATAGAATTCGTATACATAGGATATCATAAAATGCGTTTTCCTTCAAGAATTATTCAAAAAATCGTTTGTAATTAGTTTGTAATTCTTGGTTGCCATTATTTGGTGGGGATGAGGTGAAAAAATGATCGGGGAGTTAAAAATAAACTTGACAAGGCAATAATATTTGATAAAATATAATTGTAATAAATATAAAAATAGTTTTATAAATATAAATCAGGAGGTCATTATGAGTGTATATGATTATTCAGTAACCAAACCGGACGGACAGGAAGTTGGTTTAAAGGAATTTGAAGGCAAGGTCCTGCTGATCGTCAACACGGCCACAGGCTGCGGATTCACCCTCCAGTATGAAGATCTGGAAGCCATGTACGAAAAATATCACGACCAGGGCTTGGAAATCATCGATATCCCCTGTAATCAGTTTGCCGGACAGACACCGGGAACGGATGAAGAAATCCACGAATTCTGTACCCTGCATTACAATACCCAGTTTCCTCAGATGAAAAAATCAGAAGTCAACGGGGAAGGAGAACTGCCCCTTTACACCTATTTAAAGGGCCAGAAGGGCTTTGAAGGCTTCGGCAATGGACCCAAGGCTCTGGCCATGGGCGCCATGCTGGCCAAGATCGATAAGGATTATAAGGACAATCCGGCCATCAAGTGGAATTTCACCAAATTCGCGGTTGACCGTCAGGGCAACGTGATCGCCCGTTTCGAACCCACTGCCGCCATGGCGGATGTGGAAAAATGCGTGGCCGGACTGCTTTAAGAACCGCCGAAAAGGGAAGGGCTTATGGACCAGACGAAGACCTACGATGCACTGAAGCTTGAGAACCAGCTGTGCTTTCCCCTGTACGCCTGTTCCCGCCAGGTGGTTTCCCTTTATACGCCCCTCCTGAAGCCCCTGGGGCTCACCTATACCCAGTACATCGTTTTGATGGTGCTGTGGGAGGAAAGGGACGGAATCCCCGTGGGCGTGCTGGGAAAGAAGCTCCATCTGGACAACGGGACGCTGACGCCCCTGTTAAAAAAAATGGAAACAGCCGGACTGGTCACCCGAAACCGCAGCGACCAGGACGAACGCGTGGTCGTGGTGGGTTTGACAGCCAGCGGCTGGGACTTGAGGGAAGCGGCCAAAGACATTCCTGAAAAGATGGGCCGCTGCCTGAACCTCTCCCCGGAAGACGCCGCCACCTTGTACAAGCTGTTGTATCAAATATTGGACACCTTATGATGTAAAGACAAAGCACCGTCAGTTCCCATACGAGCTGGCGGCGCTTTGCTGTTTAAGAGCCGGTTTAAACATAAAAAAAGAACTCTGAGTTTTTTAGGGTAAGGTGCGACCAGGTGGGAGCACCGCTTGATGCGGTGCTATCTGGTTTGTTATACAAACCAGGATATAGCACCCATGCAAGGTCCGTCCAAGAGGACAAGCCGAAGGCGCAGACCAATTGGCAACGGACTACTGCTGAGCAAACGCAAGGCTTGCTCCGGAAAAATCGGCGCAGCCGATTTATACATAATGAAAAACACCGGATCTAATTTAGGGGAGGAGATCCGGTGTTTAGGAGAGGGGGGTAATATTATGATTTGGATTGAGTTCATTCACACTCAATCAGTATGAACATCGACACAATCAGTTGGGTGTGTGACAACTTGTTGTATCTCTTGATGTAACTACAGTATAAACCCTTATGTAAAAAACGTCAAGAGTGAAAATTTATGAAAACAACAATCAGTTCGATGTAAATATTTTCATAAGGATTTTCAGGATTTTGTCTTAAGATATTATTCAGAATCATAAAGAGAAGCCGATATGATTGGGAAAGGGACAAAAGCAAAAAAATAGGAAATTGGGGAAATCCTGTAAATCTGATGTTCTTCAGGGACGGATTAAGGTATAATAAATAAGATTAGAAGAAAGAAATGATGATTGGGAGGAAAGAACAATGGATCCTGTACGAATGGGTATCGGCTACGACGTCCACCGTCTGGTGGAAGGGCGGAAACTGATTCTTGGCGGAGTGGAAATTCCCCACACATTGGGCCTCTTGGGTCATTCTGACGCGGATGTCCTGATCCATGCCATCATGGACGCCATTTTAGGGGCCCTGGCCCTGGGGGATATCGGCCATTTATTTCCGGACACGGACCCGGCCTACGAGGGCTGTGACAGCATGAAGCTCCTGGCAGAGGTGGCCCGCCGGATGGACGGCGCCGGCTACCGGGTGGGCAACATCGACGCCATCATCATCGCCCAGAAGCCGAAATGCGCGCCCTATATCCAGGCCATGCGGGAAAAGACGGCCAGGGTGCTGGGCGTGGAACCGGACCGTGTGGGCATCAAGGCCACAACGGAAGAAAAATTGGGTTTTACCGGCAGGGAAGAGGGCATCGCCTCCCAGGCGGTGGCCTGTCTTTACGCCAAATCATTTTAAATCAAATCCGGGAGCAGCGGCTGCTGCCGGTCATGGAAGGGGTTTTTACATGTTAGGAAGAAAATTTGACGAACAGGGAATCGTGATGGAAATGCCCGCCCATCGCCTGACCTGGGCGGAAATCAATTTGGACAATGCGGTTTTAAATCTGAACAGCATCAAGAAAAGAGTGGGACCCGGGGCACGGATCATCGGCGTGGTCAAGGCCGACGCCTATGGCCACGGCGTGGAAATGATCCAGACCCTCCAGGACGAAGGGGTGGACATGATGGCGGTGGCCTTCCTGGACGAAGCGGTGGCCCTGCGTCAGAAGGGCATCGACCGCTGTGATGTCATGCTCCTGGGCTACACGCCCAAGGAAGAAATCTCCGAGCTGGTGGAATGGGATATCCAGCCGGCGGTGTACCAGTACGATTTTGCCAAGGCCCTGTCGGATTACTGCGTGTCCCAGGGCTGCGTGCTGCCCATCCACGTGAAGGTGGATACGGGCATGGGGCGCATCGGCTTCCGCTGGGAGGAAGCGGCGGATGAAATTGAACGCATCGCCGCGCTGCCGGGGATCAAGCTTTACGGCATGTTCACCCATTTTGCCACAGCGGACTGTGAGGACAAGGCCTTTACCCAGCTCCAGATGCAGCGTTTCCTGGACGTGGACCGGGAGCTCAAGAAACGGGGGGTCCACATCCCCTTCAAGCACGTGGAAAACTCGGCGGCCATCATCGACTTCGGCAAGACGGTGTTCCAGGGGGTGCGGCCGGGGATCATCCTCTACGGCCTGTACCCGTCGGAGGAAGTGAAGAAGGAAAATCTGCCCCTCAGGCCGGTGATGAGCTTCAAGACGCGGATCGTCCACCTGAAGACCATCCACCCCGGGGATTCCCTGGGCTACGGCCGCAAGTACATCGCCACCGAGGATCGGCGCATCGCCACCCTGCCGGTGGGCTACGCCGACGGCTACACCCGCATGCTTTCGGGCAAGGGGACGGAGGTGTGGATCAACGGCCACCGGGCGCCGGTGGTGGGCAACATCTGCATGGACCAGTGCACGGTGGATGTGACGGACCTGAAGGACGTGAAGCTTTACGACGAGGTGGAGCTCTTCGGGGAACACCTGCCGGTGGAAGAGCTGGCGGACAAGCTGGGCACCATCAATTACGAGCTGGTGTGCATGGTCAACAAGCGGGTGCCCCGGGTTTACAAGTTCATGGGGGACGAGCACCTGGAGGTGGAAATCCTCAACGACGGGTTCTACGGCTCCCTGTAAAGGGTGCGGCAACGTGGTGCCTGGAAATCGAACGCAATACATTGCATCAAAAAAAGCTGTCCGGATGGGCAGCTTTTTTTAATGCTCAGTTTTCTCCCAGCTGGGCCGCGGCGTAGTAGATGGGCAGGCCCTGTTCCTCGAACATGCGCTCGTGTTCGGTGGGGAAGTCGCCGGGGACGGGCTGGGCGGCCAGATCCCGGATGACGGTTTGGACCTGGAAGCCGGTGTCGGAAAAATAGCGGAGGCTGTCGTCGAAGAGGCCCCGGTCATCTGTCTTGAACCGGATCATCGCCTCCGGCAGCAGGAAGGCCCTGTACTTTTCCAGCTGGCGGGGATGGGTCAGGCGTTTTTTGTGCTGACGGTGCCTGGGCCAGGGGTTGCAGAAATTGATGAACAGGCCGGAAATCCGGTCCTCCGGTGCCAGGATGGCGTCGATGCGCTCGATGTCCCAGGCGGTGAGGCGGATGTTGCCGGGATCTTCCCGGCCGGCCGCGGCGACGATCTGGCGCCGGGACAGGCCCAGGACGGCGTCAATCATGTCCAGGGCCAGGTAGTTGTTTTCGGGATGGGCCGCCGCCATCTGGGCGATGAAGCCGCCCTTGCCGCAGCCCAGCTCCAGGTAGAGGGGCTGTGTTTTTTCGAAGAATGCCGGCCAGCGCCCCCGCAGGGTCCAGGGCTCGGCGCAGAAGATGGGGCTGGCCTCCAGTTCGGGCCGGGCCCAGGGTTTGGGTCTTAAGTGCATGGTGCCTCCTTGAAACAGTGGTGTCAGCAGGACGGGTGGTCCCGGTCGATGAGCAGGGAGATCTCCCCGGAAGAGATGGTGTGGGTTTCGCCGTCAGCCGTGCGCACCATCAGGTGGCCTTCATCGGTAAAGCCGCAGGCGGTGCCGGTGAGGGCCTCCCCGCCGCTCAGGGTGACGGTTTTGCCCGTGACCATGGAGAGCCGGCGATAGTCGCCGATGTAGGGCGCCGGTGAGGTGGCTGCGGACAGCCCGGTGAGGTTGGCGGTCAGTGCGGCCATGACCCTCAGCCGCAGGTCCGGGTCCGGGGCGGGCCGGTGGATCACCGGGCCGGCGATGGTTCTGATGTCCTCGGGAAAGCCCTGCTCCGGCGGGTAGAGGTTGATGCCGATGCCGACGACGACGTAGTCCAGGGAGTGGCTGCCGGGATTGGCGCCGGCTTCGGTGAGGATGCCGCAGATCTTCCGGCCGTGGAGGTACAGGTCGTTGACCCATTTGATGGCCGGCTCCTCCCCGCAGCAGGCGGCGATGGCCCGGGCGGTACACACACAGGCGGCCATGGTGACGAAGGGCGGCAGCAGGGGATTCTTCTCCGGCCGGTACAGGACGGTGACGTAAATCCCCGAGGAATCCGGGGAGAAAAAGGAGCGGCCCATCCGCCCCCGTCCGGCGGTCTGGGCGTCGGCGAAGATGATGGTGCCGTCGGGGGCGCCCCGGCGGGCCGCCTCCTTGGCCAGGTTGTTGGTGGAATCCACCTCATCGTACCATTTGAGGTGCTTTAAAAGCGCGGGATCGTCCAAAAAAGGGGCGAGTTTTTGGGTTTTGACGGAAATTTCCTTTAACTGTGTCATTTTTTCCTCCAGGCGTGCAAGATACTTCTGTTATTATAGTCTACAATAGAAGAAAAAGCGAGAGCTTTGGGAGGGAAAGGATGGAAGGGCGATTACTGTGTGTGGCGATTGGGTACCTGTTCGGGTGCGTGCTGACAGCGGATATCGTGGCACGGGTCAAAATCCATCGGAGCGCCGCGGATATCGGCACGGGCAATCCCGGCATGGCCAACATCATGGAGCAGCTGGGCTTCAAGGCGGGCATCGTCACCCTGCTGGGGGACATCGGCAAGACGGTGCTCATGTTCCTCACCGTCCGGGCGGTGTGCCCCGGGCTGGGCACGCTGGCTGTGGCCTATGGCGGCTTCGGCACCATCCTCGGCCACAATTTCCCCTTTTGGCGGAAATTCAAGGGGGGCATGGGCGTGGCGGTGACCTGCTCGGTCATCGTGCTGATCTCCCCTGTGTGGGGCATGGCCGCCAATCTGCTGGGGGGCGTGACGGTGCTGATCTTCCACTACCTGGCGACAGCGGCGGTGCTCATACCCGGCGCCTTCATCGCCCCGGCCTTCATCTTTTACGGCCGGGAAGTGGGATGGCTGGCCGTGGTGTGGACGGCTCTGATGGCTTACGAGCATTCCCCGGGACTCATCCGCATGACCAAGGGGACGGAAAAGCCCGTGGATATCATCGGTAAGATCAAGAAAAATAACAAGAAATAAATGGAGTAGGGTTATGATGGCTTTTCAGGTTATACTGTTGTCCCTGTCATCCAATCTGGACAATCTGGGATTTGGGATGGCCATGGGACTCAAGGCCCGGATGACGGTTTGGGTCGCGGTCATCGTCGGGGCAATGTCCGGGGTGATGATGGCCGTGGGGATGGCCGCCGGCGGGCAGGTGGCGACGCTTTTGCCGCCGGAAAATATCAAGTGGATCGCCGGGGGGATTTATCTGGTCCTGGCGGTGTTTTTCACCGTCGATGAGATCCGGGGCAAAAATCAGCAAAAGCCGAGGAAGGAAAAATGGACCTTGCTGGCCGCCGTCCTTGTGGGGTTGGCCCTGGGCATCGATTCCCTGGGTATCGGCATCTCCGCGGGCATGACCGGGTACCCGGCATTGACGCCGGTGGTAGCCGGAGGGGTCAGCATCGCCTTGATCTTCCTGGGAAGCTATTTCGTAAAAAACCTCCGGTTTAAATTTGTCCGCGAGAAAGCGGGATTCATTTCCGCCATGCTTTTGGTGCTCATCGCCCTGCGGACGATTTTATAAAGGAAAACATGGTTGATGGATGAAAATAAAATGAAGGATTGCCGCACTGAGAAAAAGATCGTGCGGCAATCCTTTATTTTTTGTGATGGATTCACTCAGATTTACAAATCCGGACCTTCTTTGACCGCCGGAAGGGCAGGCGCGCCGTTGTCACCGGCCTTGGGCTTCTTGACCTGATGCCACAGCCACTGGATGAACCAGCCGTAGGTGAACAGGATGACGGCGATAAAGACGATGAATTTGACGATGGGGATGTTTTCCGCCAGGCTGAGGACGCCGGCTCCCAGGAGGGAGGCCCCCCAGATATTCCATTTGGGGAAGACCATGCGGCCCAGGGTACAGCCAGCAAAGGCTGTGGCGCCGAGGATCAGGGCGACGGCCACGAGGGCGACGATGATGGCCAGGGGGATTCCGATGAACGTGATGCAGAGTATGATTAAAGCCACCGGCAGCACAAGCAGGGTGACCAGGCCGGAAATGACCAGGGGTATGGTTTCTTTTTGGGCCATGGTCACGGCGCCGGCGATGCCCTTTTTCCCAAGGAGGCACAGAATGGCGGCCAGGGCCAGGGTTTCGGCCAGCCAGTAAGCGACGTGCTTGGCCATCTTGCCCGCCTTTTCCGAGGCGGAGGGGGCGGTCTGCTGTTGCTGCTCAAAATTCAAATGGCCGATGGATGCCGTGGCGGGGATATCGGGCTGGTTTTCCGACTTGATGGTCAGGGTCCCGGTGACGACGGCGCCGTCTTCAATGACGATCTTGTTGGCGTTGATGGTGGCGTCCCCGGTCACCTTCCCGCTGAGGGTGACGGTTTGGGCGGCGGCGTAAAAGGACTGGCTTTCTCCGCTGAACCGGACAGTCTGGCCGGCCGCGTACACGCCGGCGGCCTTGGTCCCGGTATCCACCGCCACGCTGTTGCCAGCGATGGTGATGTTGTTGTCAACGGTGGCGTTCTTGATGTCCAGGGTGTTGCCGGCGGCCCGGATGCTGCCGCCGCAGTGGACCTTATCCATGGTCAGGGTATTGCCGGCCAGCAGGGCGTCATTGCCGATCTGGTTGCCGGACAGGGAGAGAGTTTGGCCAACCCAGATGAAATCCCTGTTCACCGTGGTCAATCCGCCCTCCAGCACATCGTCCGCCAGCACGTTACCGGCAGTGTCGGTTTCCACGGCCAGCACGCTGCCGGAAAAAACCAGGCAGAGGGTCAGCAGGACCAGGCACAGGATCAATTGCAATTGGATCTTCTTCATAATGGACTTCCTCCTTTGGAAGGATTTGAATATTGTTCAAAAAACAAGATAATGGATATGGGCTTATTTGTCAAGCATTATTCGAAAGTTGTCTGTTTTCAGGAAAAATAATATCGGCCACAACGGTTGATTTGTTGAAAAAGTATCAGATTTTAAGGAAGATATCAAAAAAGAACGGTATTACGACAAAAAAATTGATGAAAAAGAAGAAAAACTGTAATATTTTGTGGATTGTGATATAATAAACATTATCAATGGTATATATTGTCTCATGATTCTACTTATTCTATGACGGGAGCAATCATCGATGCGAGTTTTACTTAAAATAAGTGATGTCTTCGATCTGGATATCCTTCAGGAGATTCAGGATTCCTTTTCAGACGCAACAGGGTTTGCCACCATTACGGTGGATTATAAGGGGAATCCGATTACCAAGTACAGCAATTTTTCCAAATACTGCCTCAGTGTGCGGGAAAACGCCAACTGCCTGGAACGCTGTTACCGGTCGGACGCCCACGGCGGCATTGAATCGGCCCGGTCGGGCAAGCCTTCCATCTACATCTGCCACGGCGGTCTGGTGGATCTGGCCGTGCCGATCATGGTCAAGGGAAATTATCTGGGAGCGATTTTGTCGGGGCAGATCCGGATTCCAAAAGAGGAAATGGATTCCCTGCCCATAGGGGCGGCCATCGAGCTGACGGATTTCTCCGATCATCCGGAAATCCAGCGCCTCCACGATGAAACCATGGTCACCACCCTGGACCGGGTCAAGGCCTCGGCCAACCTGCTGTATTCCATCGCCAACTACCTGGTGGAAAAGCAGATGATCCACATCATGCAGGACGAGCTGCACAATAAGAACCTGGAGCTCATGGAGGAGGTCAAGCTGCGCAGTGAAGCGGAAGCGGCCCTGAAGGAAGCGGATCTGAAGGCCCTGCAGGCCCAGATCAACCCCCATTTCCTGTTCAACGTCCTGAATACCATCGGCCGGCTGGCCCTGATGGAAAACGCGGAAAAGACCCAGGAAATGATTTACGCTTTTTCGGACATGATGCGTTATACGCTTAAGAAAGAAAAGAACGATTTTGTGACCATCCAGGAAGAAATGGAGCACGTCCGGAATTACCTGACCATCCAGAAGGTCCGGCTGGGGGAACGGCTCAATTACAGCTTCGACCTGGAAGAAGAGGTTGGGGAGGTCCTCTGTCCGTTCATGACCATCCAGCCCTTTGTGGAAAATGCCATCAACCACGCCATCGAGCCCAACGCGGCCGGCGGGTCGGTGAGCATTTCCGCCAGGAAAAAGGACGGCAACATACAAATCAAGGTTGTGGATGACGGCATCGGCATCCCGGACAAGAAGATCGATCAGCTATTGGATGACCGTTCGGCGAATGACAGCGAAAACAGCACGGGAATCGGCATTCAGAACGCCAACAAACGCTTGAAATATTACTTCGGACCCCAATATGGCGTCATTTACAACAAAGATGTGGAAAGGGGGACGGAGGTGATTATCACCATTCCTTTAAAAGCTGTGCCAGGGAGGGAATTAAATGTATAAAGTTTATATTGTGGAAGATGAACACCTTGAGAGGGAAGCGCTGAAAATGATCCTGGACAAACAGGCCGACAACGTGGAAGTCATCGGCAGCGCCTCGTCGGGCCTGGTCGCCCTGGAAGGCATCCAGGAAACGGATCCGGATATCATCCTCATGGACATCAACATTCCGGAAATGAACGGCATCGAGGTACTCCGGCAGGTCAAGAAGATGGATGTGAACAAGAAGGTCATCCTGATCACCGCCTTCAATGAGTTCGATTTCGCCCATCAGGCCATCAAGGCCAAGGTGGATGATTTCCTGCTCAAGCCCATCCGGCCGGAACAGCTCATCGAAGCCGTCAACCAGGCCATCGCGTCCCTGAAGGCCAACGCCAAAAACAAATTTGAAGAAAAGATGAACGAGGTCATCTTCGCCGTGGTCCAGAAGAAATACAGCGACAGCCGCAAGGCCCTGACCGAATACCTGGACCTGCTTTACGACCATTACGGCTACGACCTCATCGCCATCCAGCACGAAATCCAGCATTTCATGGAAGAGCTGAACATGATTTCCAAGGACAGCTGCAATTACGACATCATCAGTCCCCTGCGCAGCCGCAACAACAACCAGCACTTCGTGAACACCTATCAGAACCGCTACGATCTGAAGGTGGAGATCATGAAGGCCATCGACCGGATCTTCGACCACCTGATGGACAACAAGGACAACCGGAAGAATACCATCGAGGACATCCTCAATTACATCGACCGCAACTGTCACAAGGACATCTCCCTGGACCAGGTGGGGGAATACGCCAACATGAGCTCCTACTACCTGAGCAAGATCTTCAAGAAGGAAACCGGCGTCAATTTCGTCACCTACCTGACGGACCGGAAGATCGAAATCGCCAAGGACATGCTCATCAATACGGACATCCCCATCATCAACATCGCCCTGGACCTGTCCTACCATGAACCCAATTATTTCAGCAAGGTCTTTAAAAAGAGCACGGGGATGACCCCGACGGAATACCGGCGCAAGTACCGGGGCAAGGAACGGGACCTGGCTTCAGGGGAAATTTGAACAAATTTAGGGAATTTGGACTGGAATTTACCTTGATGAACGGACCGGAAAGGTTTAATCTATAATCAATGGTGTGACCCATCAGAATGCATCGATTCCCGCTTGCGGGGACCTTGTTATATTTTATAAGAATGAGGAGGTATTCAGATGAAACGGATTTTACTGTTAGCAGGTGATTTTTCAGAGGATTATGAAACCATGGTTCCCTTCCAGGCCCTGCAGGCCATGGGCTACGGGGTGGACGCGGTGTGTCCCGATAAAAAGGCAGGCGATACGATCAAGACGGCGATCCACGATTTCCTGGGGGACCAGACCTACACGGAAAAACCGGGTCATCTGTTCGCACTCAATAAAAGCTTCGACGATATCGTCCTGGGGGATTACGACGGACTGTTCATCACCGGCGGCCGGGCACCGGAATACCTGCGCCTCAACGCGAAGATTCTGGACATTGCCCATTACTTCATGGACAAGAATTTACCGGTGGCGGCCATTTGTCATGGGATCCAGATCCTGACGGCGGCCAACTGTGTTAGGGGCCGTTCCCTGACGGCCTATCCGGCGGTCAAGCCGGAGGTGGAAAACGCAGGGGGGACCTTTGTGGATCTGGAAGCGGATCAGGCCCACGTGGATGGCAATCTGGTCACGTCACCGGCATGGCCGGGAGATACGGCCATCATCCGCGAATTCGCCAAATTGCTGGGATAATTTTATTACAAGGAGAATGGTTTTATGGATATGGAAGAGGCATTGAAAAAAATCTGTGAGCGGGTTTTAATGTTTGAGATGGATGAATCCAAAAACGGGGGATCTCCCAAAGCGGTGGTTTGTATTTCCGGCTCGACCTTCGGCTATGAAAAGGCGATGGCGGAGCTTGTCCGGTTGAAGGAAGCGGGATGGCGCTTTGATGTCTTCATGTCGGATACGGGGATGCTCCTCCACGATCCGGCCAAGGTGAGGGAACAACTGGAACCGGAACACATTTACAGCCGGCAGAACTGCCCCATGGTCCAGCAGCTGTACAAGGAAGCGGACTGCATCATCATCGCGGCGACGACGGCCAACGCGGCGACTAAAATCGCCTACGGCATCATCGACACGCCCATGCTCGTGGTCATCAACCACAGTCTCATGGCCGGCAAGCCGGTCATCTGCTCGTCCAACGGCGCCAATCCCGACGACCCGGAACGGGCCCAGGCCGGTATGCGGTTTTCACCGGAGGGCTACCGGGAAATGATGCTCGAGCATCTCCAGAAGATGGAAAAGCTGGGAATCACGGTGACCGACGCGGAAAGCTTGTGCCGCGTGTGCAGTGAAAAGGTGAAAGCTTAATTGTAAAGCCTGATCGCAAAGCACGATCGTATAATATAATAAATTCGGCCGGGATTGCCGGCAGAGCCATTTACAGGAAGAAACTGTAAATGGCTTTTTTGTATGGCAGGATAAAGGGCCTTTGGAAGTCAGTTTTAAATTTACAGGATTCTGGTTTGCCATGGACATCGCTTTGTGGGGAGCCGGGTGATAAGATAGAAATCAAATGGGGCATCTGTTTAACAAGTCAAGAAGAAAGTGGGGCAGAGGATTTGATGAAAGCAGGAATTTACACGCACCAGCATCGCCGCGGCGGCTGCAAATGCATGTTTCAGACGTACATCAAGGGGATGCAGTCGGACAATTCGACCTGTGAGTCGGTTTTGCGCAGGACCTATGGCGATGACTGTGAAATCGAGCATTTTACGGACTTCAGCGGGGACTGCCCGCCGGAAAATGTGGACCGTCCGGGATACCGGAAGATGGAAGACGCCATCCGGAGCCATGAGGTCCAGGCCATCATCGTGTACGATTTGGACAAGATTTCCAATAATATCAATCTTGTTTTGGATTTCTACAGGCTGTGCAGGGAGAACGGCGTGGATGTTTTGACAGCACGGGACGGGAAGAACGTCATGAAGGTGCTGGATGTGATCCTGGCAAAGGGATCGCCGGGAGGGTATTGATTTTTAAATGAAGCGAACAAGCCGGGGCGAAATGGCCACGGCTTGTTTTTTTGAAATGGGTGCCTGGCAGTGGAGGCGACGCTTACGCCTGGGCCGGCCGGTTGGATCCCCTGGAGGCGAAGGCCCGGATTTGGGAAGCGCCCAGCAGGACCTCGGCCTCACCGGCGGACTGGACCACCAGGGTCGGAGCCTGGCGGATGTGGTAGCGGCTGACGAAGGGCTCGCCGGCGTCACTTTCGGCGTTAACTTGGGTGTAGGGGATGTTGGCGTCGTCCAGGGCCGCCATGGCGGTCCGGCAGTTGGGACAGGTGGGGGTGGTGATCAGGTAGATTTCCCGGGATGACGGCCCGGGCCCGGCGGAGTCCGTCCTGTTCCCCGACGGAATGTTTTCCGGCGCTGCCTGGTCCATGAGCTTCGTCTGGATCAGGCCGGCGTCGTAGGTGCGCCGGTCCGCAAATTCCTGGGTCTTTCCCGCGTTCCAGTTCTGGACGGGCCGGTAGTAGCCCGTGATCCGGCTGTACACCTCGGTCTTCCGGCCGCAGACCGGGCAGGTGGTTACCTCCCCGGCCAGGTAGCCGTGATCCCGGCACACGGAGTAGGTGGGGGAGATGGTGTAATAGGGCAGCTTGTAATGGCTGGCGATGGCCTTGACCAGGGCGGCGGTCGCCTGCCAGTCCGGCAGCTTTTCCCCCAGGAAGGTGTGGAACACCGTGCCCGAGGTGTAGAGGGGCTGGAGCTGGTCCTGGATGTCCAGGGCTTCAAACACGTCGCCGGTGAAGTCCACGGGCAGGTGGGAGGAATTGGTGTAATAGGGCGTGCCGTCCTCCGAGGCGGTGAGGATGTCCGGGAACTGGTCCACGTCGTGGCGGGCCAGGCGGTAGGCGGTGGATTCCGCCGGGGTGGCCTCCAGATTGTAGAGGTCCCCGTATTTTTCCTGGTAGCCGGACAGCCGGTCCCGCATGTGGGTGAGCACTTCCCTGGCAAAGCCGAGGGCTGCGGGATCGCCCAGATCCGCGCCGATCCACCGGGCGTTGCGGGCCGCTTCGTTCATGCCCACCAGGCCGATGGTGGAGAAGTGGTTGTCCAGGGTGTTCAAATAACGGCGGGTGTAGGGGTAAAGCCCCTGGTCCATGAATTTTTCGATGACGGTGCGCTTGGTCTTAAGGGAGCGGGCGGCGATGTCCATGATCCTGTCCAGCCGGGCGTAAAAATCCCCCTCATCCTGGGCCAGGTAGGCGATCCGGGGCAGGTTGAGGGTCACCACGCCGATGGAGCCGGTGCTTTCCCCCGAGCCGAAATACCCGCCGGATTTTTTGCGCAGCTCCCGGAGGTCCAGGCGCAGGCGGCAGCACATGCTGCGCACGTCGGAGGGCTCCATGTCGCTGTTGACGTAATTGGAAAAATAGGGGATCCCGTATTTGGCCGTCATCTCAAACAACAGCCGGGTATTTTCCGATTCCGACCAGTCAAAGTCCCTGGTAATGGAGTAGGTGGGGATGGGGTACTGGAATCCCCTGCCCTGGGCGTCGCCCTCCAGCATGGTTTCGATGAAGGCCTTGTTGACCATGGCCATTTCCTTTTCGCAGTCCCCGTAGGTGAAGGGCATCTCCCTGCCGCCGACGATGGCCGGCAGAAGAGACAGGTCACCGGGCACGGTCCAGTCCAGGGTGATGTTGGAAAAAGGGGCCTGGGTCCCCCAGCGGCTGGGGATGTTGACCCCGTAGATGAAGGACTGGATGCAGTTCTTGACGTCGTAATAGCTCAAGCTGTCCGCCTTGACGAAGGGGGCCAGGTAGGTGTCGAAGGAGGAAAAGGCCTGGGCGCCGGCCCATTCGTTCTGCATGATGCCCAGGAAGTTGACCATCTGATTGCACAGGGAGGCCAGGTGCCGGGCCGGACCGGAGGTGATTTTTCCGGGGACCCCGCCAAGCCCCTCCTGGATGAGTTGCTTGAGGGACCAGCCGGCGCAGTAGCCGGTGAGCATGGACAAATCGTGGATGTGCATGTCCCCGCTGCGGTGGGCCTGGGCGATTTCGTCGTCGTAAATCTCAGACAGCCAGTAATTGGCGGTGATGGCGCCGCTGTTGCTCAGGATCAGCCCGCCGATGGAATAGGTGACGGTGGCGTTTTCCTTGACCCGCCAGTCGTCGTCCTTGAGGTAGGAATTGACCAGGTCCTTGTAGTCCAGGAAGGTGGAGCTGAGGTTCCGGATCTTTTCCCGCTGGCGGCGGTACAGGATGTAGGCCTTGGCCACGTCGGCGTAGCCCGCCTGGCTGAGGACCGCCTCGGCGCTGTCCTGGATGTCTTCCACGGCGATGAGGCCGTCTTTTATTTTGGGCTCGAAATCCGAGGTGACCCGCAGGGCAAGCAGGTCGATGACGCTGCTGTGATAATTTTTGTCCAGGCTTTCAAAGGCCCGGGTCAGGGCGCCGCTGATCTTGGCGATGTCAAAATCCACTTCTTTTCCGTCACGCTTGATAACACGATACATTTTGCTCTCCTTTAAATGATTGGCCGCGGATCTGCGCCGCGGGAATGGTCTGCTTCAGCAGGTTCAAATAGCGCTTCATCTTTTCGGGGCTGCAGGCGTGGAGCCCGGGCTTCAAATTGCCGCCGCGGTCCTCGAATTCTTGTAAAAAATAACGCCGGGCACCGGCCAGCCATCGGCCGATGGCGTAAAAATCCCCATCGTCGTGGAGCTCCTCCACCACCGTGGTGCGGAACTCATAGGGCAGGCGGCCTTCCATCAGAAAGGCGGCGCTTTCCAGAACCGGGCTGACGGCCAATCCCGGGGTCCCGGTGGCGGCTGGATATTTTTCCGGTGCCGCCTTGATGTCCATGGCGACGGCGTCGATGAGTTTTTCCCTGCACAGGTCTTTTAGCCGGTCAGGATCGCTGCCGTTGGTGTCCACCTTCACGGCATAGCCCAGTTCCTTAAGGGAAAGGAGCAGGTTTTTCAGCCCGGGATGCAGGAGGGGCTCCCCGCCGGAAACGCACACCCCCGAGAGAAGGCCCCGGCGCTTTTTTAAAAAGGACAAAAAAATATCCGGCTGGATGGGCTCCGGCAGGCCGCCGTCAAGAAGGGCGGCGTTTTGGCAGAAGGGACAGCGGAAATTGCATCCCGCGAGAAATACGGTGCAGGCGATCCTGCCCGGGTAATCTATAAGGGTGAGCCTTTGGATGCCGGCGATAACGGGAAAATCCCTTTCAGGTGATGTCATGGCGCCTCCCTTGTGCATGATTTTTCCTGGGAGGATGCCGCTGCCGGCGTCCCCAGGCCGACTTTCAGTATAAGGTTTTATCGGTGGGCTGTCAACAAGATTACACAATATATAGTATGTAAATTTGAATACAACTATACATTCAGTGGAATCAGCGGAGGCAAGGGAAGTCCGTGGAAAAGGGATGACAAAAAATTACAGGGCGGCGGAAAAGTCCGGAAAATCAGATGGAAAAGATGGTTTTAATTTTCCATGATTTAGGTTTGCATCGTGTTTGTGGAAAACAGGTGGATAATCATATAATGTGTCTAACAGCAAATAATCATTTGTTTGGGCAATGGTGATCTGTTTATAAATTTTGAGGAGGCTAGTTTATGATAGCAAAAGGATTTTCAGAACCAACTGATCGGATCAAACGATTGAAAAAGGCGCTCTTGGACGCGGTGCCGCAGGTTGAAGCAGATCGTGTCAGACTGGTGACGGAAGCATATAAAGAAACAGAAGACAAACCCGCGATTATCCGCCGGGCAAAGGTTTGTGAAAAAATCTTCAACGAACTGCCGGTAACCATCCGCGATGATGAACTCATCGTCGGGGCGATGACCGTCCACAATCATTCATGTCAGATTGGTGTGGAATTCTCCTATTCATGGGTTATCGATGAATTTGATACCATGGCGACCCGTATGTGCGACCCCTTTGAAATCCCCCAGGATGTCAAGGCACAGCTGTCGAAGGATTTTGAATATTGGCCGGGCAAGACCAGCAGCGAATACGCCGCTTCCTTGATGTCCCAGGAAGCCAAGGATTGCCAGGCGGCGGGTGTGTTCACCGTCGGCAACTACTTCTACGGCGGCGTCGGCCACGTCTGCGTGGACTACGGCAAGATCATGCGCATCGGCTTTACCGGCATCATCCGTGAAGCGGCTGAAGCCAAGGCGACCATGGATACCACCGATCCGGAATACATCAAAAAAGCACAATTCTACGACGCGGTCATCATCACCTACACCGCGGCCATCAATTTCGCCCACCGCTACGCGGCCAAGGCCCTGGAACTGGCCAAGACGGAAACCAATCCGACCCGCAAGGCCGAATTGCTCCAGATCGCCCAGAACTGCGCCAACGTTCCAGAAAAACCGTGTACGAACTTCTACGAAGCCTGCCAGTGCTTCTGGTTCATCCAGCTCATGCTGCAGCTTGAATCCACCGGCCACTCCATCTCACCGGGGCGCTTTGATACGTATATGTATCCTTATTTCCGCGATGACAAGAACATCAGCAAGGAATTCGCCCAGGAACTGCTGGACAATATCTGGATCAAGTTCAATGAATTGAACAAGACCCGTGATGATGTTTCCGACCAGGCCTTTGCCGGTTACGCCATCTTCCAGAACATCGGCGTCGGCGGCCAGGACAAAGATGGTTTTGATGAAACCAACGATATCTCCTACATGGCCATGGAAGCTTCTGCCCACACCCATCTGCCGGCACCTTCCTTCTCCATCCGCTGGCATGAAGGCACACCGGACGAATTCCTGTACCGCGCCTGCGAACTGGCCCGGGAAGGCTTCGGCGTCCCCGCCATGTACAATGATGAAGCCATCATCCCTGCCATGACCAACCGCGGCGTTTCCCTGGAAGATGCCCGTGGCTACTGCATCATCGGCTGCGTGGAACCCCAGGCGCCCCACAAGACAGAAGGCTGGCACGATGCCGCATTCGTCAACATCGCCAAGATTCTGGAAATCACCCTGAACAATGGGATGTGCGGCGGCAAGCAGCTCGGACCCAAGACCGGCGACATCACGACCTTCAAATCCATCGAAGATTTCTTCGACGCCTATCAGAAACAGATGGAATATTTCGTGTTCTACCTGGCCGAATCGGACAACGCGGTGGACTACGCCCACATGGAAATGAATCCGCTGCCCTTTGAATCTGCCATGGTCGATGATTGTATCCCACGGGGCAAATCCATCCAGGAAGGCGGCGCCATCTACAACTTCACCGGTCCCCAGGCCTTTGGTGTGGCTGACAACGCCGACTCCATGTATGCCATCGAAAAGAATGTCTTCCAGGATAAGAACATGACCCTCCAGGAATTGAAGGATGCCCTTGCCGACAACTTTGGCTATGCCGTTGGAACGACAGAAGCCGATCTCCAGGGCGGCAACGTCCCCGCCACCGGCTGCGGAAAATCCGCCATGGAACAGAAGGTTTACGACGTGGTCCGTCAGGTCCTGGCCAGCAATGGCTCCATCGACCTGTCCAGCCTGACCTCCGGCGCCTGCAGCGCCGCACCGGCCGCCGGCAATGACAGCCGCTACGCTCAGATCCGTGGACTGCTCATGAACAGCCCGCACTTCGGGAACGACGACGATGCCGTCGACTATATGGGAATGCGCTGCGCCAAGATCTACAGCAGCGAAGTTGAAAAATACCGCAACCCAAGGGGCGGACAATTCCAGGCTGGCTGCTACCCCGTATCCGCCAACGTCCTCTTCGGGAAAGATGTCGCCGCCCTGCCCGATGGCCGTCTGGCCAAGAATCCTCTGGCCGATGGTGTGTCACCCCGTCAAGGCATGGATACCGACGGCCCCACAGCCGCAGCCATGTCCGTGGCCAAGCTCGACCATGAATCCTTCTCCAATGGGACCCTGTACAACCAGAAATTCCTGCCTTCGGCTGTTGCCGGAGATGACGGCCTGAAGAACTTTGCATCCGTCGTGCGGACCTACTTCCAGCACAAGGGCATGCACGTGCAGTTCAACGTCATCGATCGCGAAACCCTGATCGACGCCCAGAACCATCCTGAAAACTACAAGGATCTGGTTGTCCGTGTGGCGGGCTACAGTGCCCAGTGGACGATTCTGGTCAAAGAAGTCCAGGATGATATCATCAGCCGTACAGAACAAAAATTCTAATTGACAATGGAGGTTGTATGTTATGAGCGTCAACGTCGATTATGAAATGGAAGGCGTAGTATTTAACATACAGCGTTTTTCTCTGAACGATGGTCCGGGTATCCGGACCATCCTCTTCCTTAAGGGATGTCCCTTGTCTTGCTGGTGGTGCAGCAATCCGGAATCACAGAAGATCCAGCCGGTGACCCTGTACGACGCCAAGAAATGCATCCACTGCGGCCGCTGCCTCCGGGTGTGCCCCCACGGGGCGCTGAGCCCGGACAACCCGCATTTCATCAACTATGAAAAATGCGTGGGCTGCGGCGAGTGCGAAGCGGTATGTCCGGCGGGGGCGCTGGTCCGGAAGGGGAAGCCCATGACGGTCCAGCAGGCCATCCGGGAGCTGAAGAAGGATACCGGCAATTACCGGAATTCCGGAGGCGGCATCACGATCTCCGGTGGTGAACCCCTGGTCCAGTACGCGTACACGGCAGAGGTCCTTAAGGCCAGCCAGATGCAGGGATGGCACACCGCCATCGAGACGACGGGGTATACCAAAAATCCGGAAGCCCTTGAAAAAGTCCTCCCCTACACGAATCTGGCCCTGCTCGACATGAAATCCATTGATGATGATATCCATCAGAAATACACAGGCGTCAGCAATGCAGTCATCAAGGAAAACGCGAAGAAGATTACGGCAGCAACGCAGACCATCATCCGTGTTCCGACCATACCGGGCGTGAACGCGTCAGAAGAAAAAATCCAGGCGATTTGTGATTTCGTTAAAACCCTGAATGGTGTGGATACCATCCATTTGCTTCCCTATCACAATCTCGGCGCCAACAAGTACGCCATGATGGGCAGGGAATACAAGATGGAAGGGGTCAAGCCACCGGAAGGGGAATTGATGGAAACCCTGAAGCAAGTGGTCGAAAAATCAGGCTTCAAATGCAAGATCGGTGGATGAGTACGGTCCTATTGGGTCCCCGACAGCCGATGGGCGCGGGGACCTTCTTTTTTAAATTACCTCGGGAGGTAAATGAATACTATGGATGATTCATTCGTGAACAGAGCGGTAAAAAAGGCCGCGGCTGCCTATGAACGGTACAGCGATAAAAAAATCAGGGAGCGTGAAGCCATCATCCAGGCAATCCGCCTTGCCTTACTTGGCCATACTTCCGAGATCGCAGAAATGACATTCAGGGAAACCGGCATGGGCGTGGTGGCGGACAAGGTGGACAAGCTCCTCCTCGTCATCGGGCAAACGCCGGGGACGGAGGATCTGGTGACGGAGGTCAAGACGACGGATGATGGGATGACGCTGTATGAATTATCTCCCTACGGAGTGGTTTGTGCGGTCCATCCCTGCAACAATCCGGAAGCGACCCTCATCAATACGACGATCAGCTGCCTGGCCGCGGGCAACGCGGTCATCCACTGCCCCCATCCCAGGGCGCTGGAAACGTCCAAGTTCGTGGTGGACATCATCAACAAGGCCATCGTCAAGGCCTGCGGGATCGATGGGCTGGTGGTTTTGCTGGAGGATGCCTCCATGGCGTCCACCCAGGAAATGATGGCCCACCCGGATGTGGGCTGCATCGTGATCACCGGATCGGATACGGCCATCAGCCACGCCATGCGCGCGGACAAAAAAGTCATCGGGGCCGGTCCGGCCAACCCGCCGGTCATCGTGGATGAATCGGCGGATATCGTGCGCGCGGCGGAAGACATCGTCGCCAGTACGACCTTTGACAACAATTTACTGTGCGTGTCGGAAAAAGCCATCGTCGTCGTGGACGGGGTGGCCGACGCGCTGATCAGCCAGATGGAACACTGCGGCGCGGTTTACATCGACGACATGGACGACATCGTGAAACTGACAGAAACCATCGTTGATGAAGATTTGAAGCCCAAGAAGGTGTTCAACGGCCGGACGGCGGAAGAAATCATGGCGACGGCGGGAATCCAGACCGGCGGCTCTGCCAGGCTGGTCCTGGTGAATTGCGTGCCGGAGCATCCCTTCGCCTGCAATGAAATGCTCATGCCGGTGGTCCCGGTGATCCGGGTGCGGGATTTTGACGAAGCGATGAAGGTGGCCCTGGAAATCGAACAGGGGTTCCACCACACGGCGGTGATCCATTCCCAGTCCATCGAGCATCTCAATTACGCGGCCCGCACCATGCAGACCTCGGTCTTTGTGAAAAATGGTCCGGCCTACGCCGGCATCGGTTATAAAAATGAAGGACCCTGCAGCTTCTCCATCGCCACGCGGACAGGGGAAGGGACGGTGACCGCCCGGCATTTCGGACGCCGCCGCCGCTGCACGCTGATGAGCGCCTTTACCATCCGATGACGGCCTGCCGGTGAAAGGAAGGCTTGAATTGAGAAAATATCAGGTGACGGCTGAATCTGTAACGGAAGGCCACCCGGATAAGCTGTGCGATCAGATTTCGGATGGCATCCTCGACCAATGCCTGCGCCAGGACAAGGATGCCCGGGTCGCCATTGAAACCATGGCCTCGAAGAATACGGTGATGATCGCAGGGGAGATGACGGCGGAGGGAGACATCGATCCCGTGGCCATCGCCCGGCAGATCATCAAAAAAATAGGTTACGATTCGGAGCCGGTGGGAATGGACGGGGATTCCTGTCTCGTTCTGACCAATATCCACAATCAATCGGCCGATATCGCCCAGAGCGTCACCAAGGACGATACGATCCGCCTGCCCCAGTGGCGGGCAGGGTGCAGGCGGTGCGCGTGGATCCCGCCGGAACCCGGAACCCAGGAACGCCACGTGGAACGGCATCTGGGGGCCGGGGACCAGGGCGTCATGATCGGCTATGCCACCGACGAGACACCGGAATGCATGCCCATGCCCTTCGTCCTGGCGACCCGGCTGTCCAGGAAACTGGCCGATTTACGGCGCTCAGGCGGGCTGCCGTGGCTGCGGCCGGACGGCAAGTCCCAGGTCACCATGGCCTATGACGAAAAGGGGGAACCGCAGCGGATCGAGAGCATCGTCTTGTCCGCCCAGCACGATGAATCCATCGGCCTGGTGGATCTGCAGCAGGCCCTGCTGGAGGATGTGATCCAGACGGTCATCGATCCCCGGTTCATCACGGTGGATACCAAAATCCGGATCAATCCGTCGGGACGCTTCGTCATCGGCGGCCCTCTGGGGGATACCGGCCTGACCGGCCGGAAGCTCATGGTGGATACCTACGGCAGCGCGGCCCGTCACGGCGGCGGCGCGTTTTCCGGGAAGGATCCCACCAAGGTCGACCGCTCTGGGGCCTACATGGCCCGGTACGTCGCAAAGAACATCGTCGCGGCCGGACTGGCCAAACGCTGTGAAGTCTCCCTGGCATACGCCATCGGCCAGGAAGAACCGGAAATGATCGCGCTGAATACCTTCGGCACGGCCATCCGGGACGAAGGCGTGCTCACCGGACTCATCGATGAGCGGTGCTCCTTCGCGGTGGCGGATATCATCGACGGCCTGGATTTATGCCGGCCCATTTATGAAAAGACGGCCGCCTACGGCCATTTCGGCAGGGATGAATTTCCTTGGGAAAAAGTGGACGGTCTGGATTCTGTCAAATAGAAAAATGACCTGAAGGGCGCTGTGCGCCCTGTCTTGTGGAATAAAATATCGCATAAAGCCGGGTAGTTAAACTGTAACAAATGATTATCCAATGCATTGCCCAACATTCATTGGTCTTAAATATCCGGTAACCTTTTGTTTTTGTTGAAGTTGAGGATGTTCATAGATTGCTAGGAGGAAGAAGCTTATGACAAATGAAGCTTTAGGTATGATTGAAACCAAGGGCCTGGTGGGCTGTATTGAAGCCACCGATGCCATGGTCAAAGCTGCCAATGTCGAATTCACAGGCTACGAAAAAATCGGTTCCGGCCTGGTCACGACCATGGTCCGCGGCGATGTGGGCGCTGTGAAAGCGGCGGTTGACGCCGGCGCGGCTGCGGCTGACAAGGTTGGCCAGGTTGTTTCAGTACACGTTATCCCAAGACCACACCAAGATGTGGAAAAAATGTTGCCCAGTTTATAAAAAAATGAGTGGAGGAGTTCTTTATGAAAGACGATCTGATGAATAAATTGATGGAAGAAGTAATGAAGAAGATGGACGAAGTAGAAGAAACCGGCACCTGTGCGGCTGCGACGGGTGTGTGCGGCCTCACGGAATTTGTGGGGACGGCCATCGGCGACACCATTGGCCTGGTCATCGCCAATGTGGATTCCAGCCTGCACGAGGCCATGAAGATCGACCCCAAGTACCGGTCCATCGGCATCATCTCCGACCGTACCGGTGCGGGTCCGCAGATCATGGCCGCCGATGAAGCGGTCAAAGCGACCAATACGGAAATGGTCATCTGTGAAATGGCCCGTGATACCAAGGGCGGTGCCGGCCATGGCTGCCTGATCGTATTCGGCGCCGAAGATGTTTCCGATGCCAAGCGCGCGGTGGAAGTCTGCCTGAACGATTTGGACCGCACCATGGGCGATGTTTACGGCAACGACGCCGGCCATCTGGAATTCCAGTACACGGCCCGGGCGTCCTTCGCCTGCAACCAGGCCTTTGGCGCCCCCATCGGCAAGGCCTTTGCCGCCATCATCGGCGCGCCTGCCGGCATCGGCATCCTGATTTCCGATATCGCCCTGAAAGCGGCCAACGTTGAGCTGCTGGGCTTCGGTTCACCGGACAACGGTGGTACGAAATATTCAAACGAAGGCATGATCTTTGTGAGCGGCGATGCCGGCGCTGTCCGTCAGGCCGTCTACGCAGCCCGTGAAGCCGGGAAGCAGGCCCTGGAAGCCCTGGGCGGACCCTGCCCGTCAACCACGACCCCCTATATTTAAATCGATCATTGGATAAATGCACAGTGAGTGTCAGGGGCTATTCCCCTGACATTCCTTTTATACGCCCAAATTTTTTGGGACGGGGTGATAAAGGTGGATATAAAAGAAATGATGAAGGATCAGGGCCTGCCGGAGGCCATCGTCGACGAAATCGTCAGGAAGGTCATGGCACAGCTCGGCGGACCGTCCAGGACGGCCCTGGTGTGTTTTTCGGGGGCCGGTATCGGTTCCCGGGAAGCCCTGGACTCCCTTGGAAGACTGAGGGATGAGGGCTGGAAATTCCGGGCCTTCATGTCCGATGGGGCCCTTCAGGCCCTGAATCCGGAGGATGTGAAGAAAAGCCTGGGGGTCAGCCGGGTGGAAACCAACAAGGACCACGCGCCCCTCAAGGAGCTGCGCCAGGGCGTGGACGAAATCATCCTCGCGACCATGACCGTCAATACGGCGGCCAAATTAGCGGCCGGGGTCTGTGATTCGCCCATGCTGACCATGATCGCCCAGGCCATCATGGCCGGTGAGCACTTTACCTGCGCCATCGACGGGGCCTGGCCGGAAAGTCCCGGCCGGGCGGCCCTCGGCATGGGCAAGGCGCCGGAAGCCTACCGGCAGCGGATGCGCGGGAATCTGGCGGACCTTTCGAGCTACGGCATGAAGCTGGTGGCGGCGGAGGATTTGCACGACGCCTGTGCGGGAACCCCAGTGGAAGGGGCAATCGGCAAAGGGGCGCCGGAAGCTGTGAACAGACCGGCGCCAGCGGCAGAGCAGTCCGGGGCACCGGCCTCGGAAGCGGTCAAACCCGCGGCGCCGGTAACGGCTGTTTCCGTGCTGGAAAAGCATATCATCAGCCGGGTGGACATCTGCAGATGCCGGGGACAGAAGACCGTCAAGGTGGCGGCCGACGCCATTGTGACGGGCTTTGCGGCAGACGCGGCCAAAGAGTTCGGCATGACGATCGAAAGGCTGTAGGGCGCCTATGCAGCTTGCCAAAGTGGTAGGAAATATCGTCTCGACCCAGAAGGACGCGCATTTGGTGGGATGCAAGCTGATGATCATCAAGAAAATCAACGAGACCGGTGCATTTGAAAAATACTCCAGCCAGTCCACGGCCATCGCCGTGGACACGGTGGGGGCCGGCATCGGGGAAACGGTGATTGTGACCAGCGGAAGCACCGCCCGTTTCGTATACGGGAATAAAGCGACGCCCATGGATATGACGATTGTCGGCATCGTGGATGAAATACAAATTGACAGTGAAGAGCCGTGACGCCGGATGACGTGGGAACGCCGTTCGGACGGGCCGCGGTTGACAAAAAGAGAGTTGGAAGGAGAAAGCAGAGAATACTATGAATATCGATACAAATGCGATTGAAGCGATTGTCCAGCAGGTCATGGGCAATATCAATCTTGAGAACAAGGCCAGCGCACCGGTCATCGACGGGGAAGACGGTATCTTCAGGGATATGGACAACGCGATTGAAGCCGCCTTCGCCGCCCAGAGGGAATACATGATGCAGCCCCTGGCCCTGAGGTACAAGATCATCGCTGAAATCCGCAAAATCATGACAAAAAAAGAAAATGCCGAAACACTGGCCCACATGGCGGTGGATGAAACCGGCATGGGCAATTACGAGGATAAGCTGACCAAGCAGTACCTGGTCTCCAAACGGACGCCGGGGATGGAAGACCTGATGGCCAATTGCTGGACGGGGGACGAAGGGCTGACCCTGCTCGAGCTGTCACCCTTCGGCGTCATCGGCGCCATCTGCCCGACCACCAATCCCAATGAAACCATCATCAACAATTCCATCGGGATGCTGGCCGCGGGCAACGCCGTGGTATTCGCTCCCCATCCCAAGGCCATCAAGACCAGCATCTTCGCGGTCAAGCTGGTCAATGAAGCCATCCGTCAGGCAGGGGGACCGGCCAACCTGGTGGTCACCACCGAACATCCGACCATTGAAAGCGCGGATGTGATGATGAACCATCCGAAGATCCGGATGCTCGTCGCTACAGGTGGCCCCGGCGTGGTCAAGGCCGTCCTTTCCAGCGGAAAGAAAGCCATCGGCGCCGGCGCCGGCAACCCGCCAGCCCTGGTCGATGAAACCGCCGATGTCGAAAAGGCAGCCAAGGACATCATCGATGGCTGTACCTTCGACAACAACCTGCCCTGCACGGCCGAAAAAGAAGTGGTCGTCGTGGACCAGGTCGCGGATTACCTGATCTTCAACATGAAGAAATACGGTGCTTACGAAATCAAGGACCGCAAGGTCGCCGATGCCCTGGCCGATATGGTCGCGCCGGAAGGCCGTGTCAGCCGTGACTTCGTCGGCAAGAGCGCCAAGTACATTGCTGCGGCCGCCGGCATCGACGTGCCGGACGACACCCGCGTGCTGATCACCGAAGCGCCCAAGGAACATCCATTGGTCCAGACCGAACTGATGATGCCCATCCTGGGGATCGTCCGTGTGGACAACGTGGATGAAGGCATCGACGTCGCCTGCGAACTGGAACACGGCAACCGCCACACGGCGACCATGCACTCCAAGAACGTGGACAAGCTGACCAAGATGTCCAAGAAGATCCAGACGACGATCTTCGTCAAGAATGGTCCTTCCTATGCAGGACTGGGCGTTGGCGGCGAAGGTTACCCGACCTTCACCATCGCCGGACCGACCGGAGAAGGCTTGACATCCGCCAAATCCTTCGCCAGAAGAAGAAGATGCGTACTGTGTGGAGGATTCGATATTAAATAACAGAGGGGCTGCTCATGAGCACGAATTTAGTTGACATTGTAAAAAGCGCCGGCATCGTCGGCGCAGGTGGGGCGACATTTCCGACCCACGTAAAAGTAAATGCTGAAGTTGAAACAGTCATTGTCAATGGTGCTGAATGTGAACCTCTGCTTCGGGTTGATCAACAATTGATGGCTGACAGGACCGCGGATATGCTCGTGGCCCTGAAGGCCGTTATGGATCATACCAAAGCGCGGGAAGGCATCGTTGGATTGAAAAAGAAGTACATTCCGGCCATTACGGCGCTGAACAGGGAACTGCCGAAATTTCCAGGCATCCGTCTCCACATCATGAATAATTTTTATCCGGCGGGGGATGAACAGACCCTGGTTTATGAAACGACAGGGCGCATCGTGCCGGAAGGCGGGATCCCGCTGAATGTGGGGACCCTGGTCATCAACGTGGAAACCCTTCTGAACATCTACGATATGATGGCAGAAGAAAAACCGGTCATCGACAAGTACATCACCGTGACGGGCTGCGTCGCCCGGAAAATCACCACCCGGGTGCCCCTGGGCATCTCCGTGAGGGAAGCCCTGGCGCTGGCCGGAGGGCCGACGATTTCCGATTTCGTCATCATCAACGGCGGACCCATGATGGGCAAGCTCGTCGGCATCGACACGACCATCACCAAGGGGACCAAGGGGCTCATCGTCCTGCCGGCGGATCATCCGCTGATCGAGTCCAAGACAAGGAAGATTGAAACCTCCATGCGCATGGCGAAGATGGCGTGCATGCAGTGCAGCCTGTGTACGGAAGTTTGTCCGAGACACGCTCTGGGACACAACCTCTCACCCCACAAGCTTATGCGTATCGCCGCCTATGGCGGGACCCTGGATGCCGGCGAGGATGTGACCAACGCTTTCCTGTGCTGTGAATGCGGCCTGTGCCAATACGCCTGCGTCATGGATCTCCAGCCGTGGAAGCTCAATCAGTATTTCAAACGGCAGCTGGGCGGCAAGGGGATTAAGAATCCCCATCATGAACAGCCAACGGCGGCGGATCCCTTTAAAAAGGACAAGCAGTTCAACGTCCACCGCCTGATCGCGCGCCTGGGTCTGACCGATTTTGATGTGCCGGCGCCCATGGAGCCGTGTGAAGCCACATTCAATGAAGTGAACCTGCTGCTGTCGCAGCACATCGGAGCGCCGTCGGCACCTGTGGTCGTGGTTGGCGACAAGGTGAAACGCGGCGATCTGATTGCGGAAATTCCCGAGGGAAAGCTGGGGGCCCGGCTGTTCTCCAGCATTGATGGCGAAGTGACGGCGGTCGGCGACGGCAAAATCACCATCAGAGGGTGATGTCGGCCGGCGCAGTCCATTTACAGCAGAGAAAGAAGGGGTAATTTGAAACAAGCAATAGGCTTTATTGAATTTAAAAGCATTCCCATTGGGATCGAAGCGACGGATCAAATGCTCAAAGCCGGCAATGTGGATCTGATTTCCGCAACCCCGCTGTGTCCGGGTAAATACGTGACGCTGATTGCCGGGGATGTGGGCGCCGTCCGCTCCTCCATCAAGGATGGGGAGCAGGCTGGCGGCATCCACATGCTGGAATCCCACGTCATCCCCAACATCCACAGGGATGTGCTGCCGGCACTCATGGGGGCCGGGGAAGTGAAGGATGTCAAATCCCTGGGGATCATCGAAACCATCAACGCCATCTCCTCCATCGTGGTGGCGGATACGGCAGTCAAGGCCTCCAATGTCCAGCTCATCGAGGTGCGGCTGGCCCGGGGCCTGGGGGGCAAGGCCTTTGTCCTTCTGACCGGGGAGGTGTCGTCGGTGAAGACGGCCGTCCGTTCGGCCGAAGCGGCCATGGCGGATTACGGGGTCATCACCAGTACGTCGGTCATCGCGTCGCCCCACAAGGATATCGTGGGAGCGATCCTTTGATGCCTGGAAAGCGGTCTTTTTTACGGACCGGCTGGTTTGGAGGTCAGATGAATTGAAGGGTTTGAAACAAGCAAGACATTATTTTGAGGGCTGCGGCGAACCGGTGCTGGCCAGACTGTTTCCCGAGTGCTGGGACAGGGTCGCGGTCGGGCTGGCCGGAGAAGGCTCCGAATGCTTCGGCTACGATGACGCCATCTCCACGGACCACGATTTTGGCGCGGGCTTCTGCCTGTGGCTCACCGGGGAGGACGCCGAGGCCTATGGCCAGGCCATGGCCGACGCCTACGCGTCCCTGCCGGAGCGTTTTGACGGCCTGGTGAAGCGGCCCTACACCCCGACCGGCGGACAGCGGGTGGGGGTGTGTTGCATCGACACCTTCTTCACCCGGCTGACAGGGTGTGCCGGGGTACCGGCGTCGCCCAGGAATTGGCTGATGATTGAAGACTACCAGCTCGCAGCGGCCACCAACGGGGAAGTCTTCCGGGATCCGCTGGGGCGGTTCACCCAGATCCGCGAGGAACTGAAAGCAGGGTATCCAGAGGACGTGCGGATGAAAAAGCTGGCTTATCAGGTCCACCTCATGTCCCAGGCGGGGCAGTACAATTATGCCCGGTGCATGATGCGCGGGGACGAGGTGACGGCAGCAATCTGTCTGACGGAATTTGCCAAGGGGGCCATGCAGGCGGCGTATCTGATCAATAAGCGCTATGCGCCTTATTACAAGTGGATGCACCGGGGCCTGGCGGAATTGACGGAACTGGCGGAGCTGGGGCCGATGCTCACCGCCCTTTTCAAAGCGCCGGACCAGCGCGGCCATTGGCAGGGGACGGATCCGGAGCGGTGGAAATATCAGATCAATACGGAAGACGACTGCGTGAGGATGATAGAACAGGTGTGTGTGAAATTCCGGCATGCTTTTGAGGAAATGGGGATCTCCTACGTGGATTCTGATTTCCTGGATCATCATTACACCCAGATTCTCGCCAATATCGGCGATGACGCCATACGGAATTTATAAGAGGAGGATTGGATGAATATTATTGAAGAAGTGATTGAACTGGAATGGCCGATGTTCCACAATGTCAATAACGAAGGCGGCCGTGCGGATTGTCAGTACAACCGCAGGACCTTTACAGAAATGCGGGCGAGCCAGTACTCGGCCTGGGATATCCCGACCCTGGAATCCTATCGGGATGACCTGAAGGCGGCCAAGGCCCGGGACTGGAACCTGCTGACAGAAAAATACGGGCGGATGATGGCCTCCACGGCCCCGGATCAATATGCCAGGATCGCCCATCTGCTGCCCCCGGTTTCCGATGAAAAGAAGGAACTGGTAGAAGAGATCGTGCTGATCCAGACAGCCTGCCGCCAGGCCTTTGCGGACAAGTATCCCAAGCTGGCCGCGGCGGGCCGCAAGATGTACACCGCCCAGGACAGCGACAGCGATACGTCCTACGAAACCTATATAACAGGGGAATTCCAGACCTATTCGGAAAAGACGCTAGGACTGTACCGGGCCCATTTGATCGACTGCCTGGTGCACCGGAAAAACATGGTTGAAAAGATGATGGAAACCCTGGTCCGTTTTTACGGCTACAAATCCCTGGAGGAAGCGGAAGCGCGCTCGGAGGGATAAACGACCAACCGCTGACCTGAAAAAGTGGTGGACAGATTCCCGGGATTCGGGCTCCGGGCTTTACATTCCTTTTGATTTTTGTTAGAATAGAACCATCAAAACATACCGGAAGAATGCCCAAGGCAGACTGCTCCACCGCAACTGTGAAAGTCAGATACGCGTTTTGACAGTTACGTGTGGAAACAAGGTAAGCCCGATTTCTTTTGCCTCCACCGTCCTGCGGTGGAGGTTTTGTTTTTGCAGGGCATTTCATCGCGAGGTTTTGATTTTACATCTTTTTGGTTTGCATCGTGTTTCCAACCAGCGGCTCCAGGCCGTATAATAAGGGGTATGCAGATGGACTGCTTCGCGGCCTGTCAGGCCCTGAGCCGGCTTGGATGACCGTTGGGGCTGCAGTGGCATGGGGGGACATATGAGTGTTGATTATCAAACGGAAGGCGTCGTGCTGGATATCCGGCGCTTTTCCCTGGATGACGGCCCGGGCGTCCGCACGGTCGTGGAACTGAAGGGCTGTCCCTTGTCCTGCCGGTGGTGCGCCCGCCGGGAGGCTCAAAAGATCCGGCCTGCCCTCTTTTATAAAAAGGAGGAATGCGTCCAATGCGGCCGTTGCCGGGATGCCTGCCCAGGGGGCGTGACGGCGGAGCTGGAAGAAAGGGCGGCTGAAGGCTTCCAATGCGGTGGCTGCGGGGATTGTGCGGCCGTCTGCCCGACGGGGGCCCTGAGGCTGAGGGGACAGAGAATGACGGTCCAGCAGGTCGTGCGCAGCATCGGAAAGGATGCGGCATTGATGGATGGCTCCGGCGGCGGCGTTACCCTGGCCGGCGGCGATCCGCTGACCCAGTATGGCTTCGCCTCGGAAATTCTCAAGGCCTGCCGGGAGCAGAACTGGCATACGGCCATCGTCACGACGGGTTACACCTATAAGGAGACGGCCCTCAGGACGGTGATCCCCCCGGCGGATCTGGTTTATCTGGAGCTGAAGACCCTGGATGAAGCGGTTTTTCGCAGATACATCGGCGGAAGCTGCCGGATCATAAAGGAAAATGCCCTGAGGATAACGGAAATGGCACCGACGGTCATCCGCATTCCCGTGCTGCCTCACATCAATGATTCGGTGGAAAAAATCCGGGAAATGTGTGAATTCATCCGCACATTGCCGGAGGTCAGACTGATCCAGCTGGTTTCCTGTGCCTGGCCTGAAACAGCCGGCGGCGGGACGCCGGCCCCGACGAAGGAACTCCAAAAACTGGATGCCGGGACGCTGTCGCGACTTAAAAATACGGCAGAGCAGTACGGGTTTGCCTGTGAAATCAAGGGCTGACCCGGCGGGATTGGGAAAAAACACCGGGGATTTGATTTAATATTGCGGAAATATAATATATTTATATTTCAATATAAACAGGAAGAAATGGCTGTTGCAAAGGGATGGATCGATTATAGGAACCCCGAGGGGTATCGATTGATCCTGCTGGGGCGGTCCCATGAAAGTTTCCTGTTTTTGATCTCATTTTGGGGTCCCTGCTACAGCTTCGGTGGGGGCCTCATTTTGTACGTGTGATAAAAATAAACAGGAGATTGCACATGGAATGTAAGGAGCAGGCTTGCCGTATCACCACAATTTTTGATAAAGGGATGCTGGAACGAATCCAGGAGGCCATATCCAAAGCAACGGGACTGGCCTTCGTCACGGTTGATTACAAGGGGGAACCGGTGACCAAAATGACCGGCTTCACCGACTACTGCAGGAAGGCCCGGGAGAATCCGGAGGTGGCGGCGGTCTGCCGCTCCTCCGACGCCTACGGGGGCATCCAGGGCGCGGTTACGAGAAAATGCCACATCTATTTCTGCCCCTGCGGGCTCATGGAAATCGCCATCCCCATCGTGGTGGAGGGACAATATCTGGGGGGCTTCATCGGGGGGCAGATCCAGTGTGAGGACGCGCCGGAGGGCGTTTTCTCCCTGGAAAATCTCAAAAGTGCGGATTTTCCGGCCGTGTCGCCGGAGGTGGCGGCCCTTCGCGGCCAGATCCCCGTGATGCGGTATGCGCAGTGCAAGGCCATCGCGGAGATGGTCGAGGAGATCGTCACCCGGATGTGCGAGGAAAGGGTGCGCTTGATTGAAAAGGACCGGCAGTGCATGGAGGCGGAGAAACGCATCGAGCAACAGTTCCGGCAGCTGGAGGCCTACAAGAAGAATGATGTGCCCCGGGAGCCGGAGCTGGAAGCCCGGCTGAACATGCACTTCCTGTTCAACACGCTGACGTCGGCGGCCAATCTGTCCATTCTGGAGGGGGCGGTCAAAACCAATGAAATCATCACCCTGATGTCGGAATTCCTGAGGGGGAGCCTGTTCCACAACAAGGGATTTTGGAGCGTGGAAAAGGAAATCAATATCGTCGAATGTTATCTGCGGATCCAGACGGTCCGTTTCGGGGAACGGGTCCGTTATAAGATCGACGTGTCCAGGAACCTGCTGGGCGAGTGGATCCCCCAGATGATCCTCATGCCCTTTGTGGAGTACGCCCTGGTCAGCGGCATCACCTGCCAGCGGAACGGCGGCCATCTCTCCATCCGGATCTTCCTCGACGAGGGCCACCTGAATTTCCTCATCGAGGATGATGGCCAGCGGGATATGACGGACAAGGAAAAGATCGTGCCCACCGAGGAAACGGACAACCATTATTCCCTGGAGGGCAATATCACCGCGGTCAAGGAACGGCTGAGCCAGATCTACGGCACGGGGTATCATGTGGTCGAGGACACGGAGGGCGGTAAGAATCGCTGCCTGATCTGGATTCCGGAAAAGAAGGCGGAACATGTATAAAGTGATTGTAGCTGACGACGAGCACCTCATGCGCGAGGCCATGAAGCGGATGATCGAGATGGTGGAGGATTTCGAGGTCTGCGCCGTGGCGGAAACGGGGATCGAGGCGGTGGAGGCCTGTCGGAAATGGGATGCGGACATCATCTTCCTGGATGTGATCATGCCGGATCAAAATGGGATTGAGGCGGGAAAAATCATCCGGACCTTCAATCAGAAGATCGCCATTTATTTGATTTCGGCCTACAATGAATTTGATTTCGCCAAGGAAGCCATCCGGATCCAGGTGGCGGAATACCTGGTCAAACCCCTGGGATTTACCACCGTCAAACGGGTTTTGGAGGAATTTCGCGGCCTCAACCGGAAGCGGGACCAGACCTTCCGGTCCATCTGCGGCCAGATCGATCAGCGGAATTACAACGAAATGTACTACCATTTACCGGATATGGTGGAAAGCATCCTCAAAGAATCCTGGAACAACGAAGGGGAGATCGTTGATTATTACTATCAGATCGAGGCGCGGCTGATCGAGCGCTACGATTGTGCCGAAATAACCAGCTACATCAACAAGCCGGCGGGCAGGAAGCCGCCCATGGAAAAATGGCTGGGATTCCGTCTTTACGCGACCATGGATATCGTGTTCAGGCATCTGGCGGGCCTGGATTATCCGGTGATGGAAAAGGCCTTCGCCTTCATCGACAGCCACGTGGAAGAAAACATCGGACTGCGGGAGGTGCGGGAGGACTGCGGGCTCAGCCAGGGGTATCTGAGCCGGATTTTCAAGAAGACCATGCATATTTCTGTTATGGAGTACATCCACCTGTGCAGGATGATGCAGGCCAAGTGGCTTTTCTGTACGGAGGGCCTGAGCGTAACGGATGCCGCCTATCGTTTGGGGTATAACGAGAGCAGTTATTTCAGTAAATTGTTCAAAAAATACGAGCATATGACGGTGTCTGAGTACAAAAAAACAATGGTTTATAATGAAAAACCAAAAAAATTTATGTAACTTAGTTGTAAACAACATTTTACCGGATAATTTATAATAACAGTGCAAGTAATTACCCCACCAGTTGGTTTAGAATATTACCAGTAACAATAATACCAAACCAAGGAGGAAGAAGCTTATGACAAATGAAGCTTTAGGTATGATTGAAACCAAAGGCTTAGTTGGCTGTATTGAAGCCACCGATGCCATGGTCAAAGCTGCCAATGTTGAATTCACAGGCTACGAAAAGATCGGCTCCGGTCTTGTCACGACAATGGTCCGTGGCGATGTAGGCGCTGTGAAAGCGGCAGTTGATGCTGGCGCTGCAGCGGCAGATAAAGTTGGCCAAGTTGTTTCAGTACATGTTATTCCAAGACCACATCAAGATGTGGAAAAAATGTTACCCAGTTTATAAAAAATTAATGGAGGTGTGAATTAATGAAAGATGATTTGATGAACAAATTGATGGAAGAAGTCATGAAGAAAATGGACGAAGTTCAGGAAACAGGTACCTGCGCAGCTGCAACAGGTGTGTGTGGATTGACTGAATTTGTTGGAACAGCCATCGGCGATACAATTGGTTTGGTTATCGCTAATGTTGACTCCACACTGCATGAAGCAATGAAGATTGATCCGAAGTATCGTTCCATCGGTATTATCTCTGACCGTACTGGTGCTGGTCCGCAGATCATGGCCGCTGATGAAGCCGTGAAAGCAACCAACACAGAAATGGTCATCTGCGAAATGGCTCGTGATACCAAGGGTGGCGCTGGCCACGGCTGCTTGATCGTATTCGGTGCTGAAGATGTTTCCGATGCAAAACGTGCTGTCGAAGTTTCCCTGAACGACCTGAACCGTACATTCGGCGATGTCTATGGCAACGACGCTGGCCATCTGGAATTCCAGTACACAGCCCGTGCTTCCTTCGCCTGCAACCAGGCATTTGGCGCCCCCATCGGTAAAGCTTTCGCCGCTATCATCGGTGCTCCCGCTGGTATTGGTATCCTCATTTCCGATATCGCCCTGAAAGCTGCCAATGTTGAACTTCTTGGCTTCGGTTCACCTGACAATGGTGGTACAAAATATTCAAACGAAGGTATGATCTTTGTAAGTGGCGATGCCGGTGCTGTCCGTCAGGCCGTTTACGCTGCCCGTGAAGCTGGCAAACAAGCACTTGAAGCTTTAGGTGGTCCTTGCCCGTCAACAACAACTCCTTACATCTAAGTAGAAGCTGAACTGTCAAAGAGAACTCAAGGAGGAATGACTAAATGAGATCAAAAAGATTTGAAGCTTTAGATGCACGTCCGATTAAAAAAGACGGTTTCGTAAAAGAATGGCCAGAAGTTGGTCTGATTGCCATGAACAGTGCGGGAGATCCTACTCCCAGCATCAAGATCGAAGATGGCAAGATCGTTGAAATGGACGGCAAAGCCCGTGCTGATTTCGATATGCTCGATACCTTCATCGCCAACTATGCGATCCGCACAGAAAAAGCTGAAGAATACATGGCTCTGGATTCTTTGGACATCGCCAACAAACTGGTTGACATCCACGTTCCGAGAGCTGAAGTTGTCGATATCACAACATCCATCACACCTGCAAAAATTGTTGATGTATTAAATAAAATGACCGTGTTGGAAATGATGATGGCACAGAACAAGATGCGTGCCCGTCTCATGCCTTCCAACCAGTGCCATGTTACCAACGTTAAAGATAATATGGTCCAGATCGCTGCTGATGCTGCTGAAGCTGCCATCCGTGGTTTCGATGAAATGGAAACAACCGTTGGTATCGCACGTTACGCACCCTTCAATGCTCTGGCTATCATGACAGGCGCCAATGTCGGCCGTCCTGGCATCCTGACCCAGTGTGCTGTTGAAGAAGCAACTGAACTTGACCTTGGTATGAGAGGCTACACCGCTTACGCTGAAACCATTTCTGTCTATGGTACAGAACCTGTTTTCATGGATGGCGATGACACTCCTTACTCCAAAGCCTTCCTGGCATCCTGCTACGCTTCCCGTGGTTTGAAGATGCGTTTTACATCCGGTTCCGGTTCTGAAGTCCAGATGGGTTATGCCGAAGGTAAATCCATGCTGTATCTGGAAGCCCGCTGCCTGTATATCACAAAGGGTGCCGGCGTTCAGGGTACTCAGAATGGTTCCGTTTCCTGTGTTGGTGTTCCTGCTGCTGTTCCCAGTGGTATCCGTGAAATCCTCGCAGAAAACCTGCTGGCTGCCTGCCTCGACCTCGAATGTGCATCATCCAATGACCAGACCTTCACCCACTCCGACCTGCGCCGTGTCGCCCGTTCGCTGATGCAGATGGTACCTGGTACTGACTACATCTGCTCCGGTTACTCCGCCACACCGAACTACGATAACATGTTCGCTGGCTCCAACTGGGATGCAGAAGACTACGATGACTGGAACGTTATCCAGCGTGACCTTAAGATCGATGCTGGCTTACAGCCTGCTGATGAAGATACAGTCGTTGCAGCCCGTGCTAAAGCAGCCCGTGCTATGCAGGTTATGTTCAAAGAATTAGGCTTGACAGAAATCACAGACGAAGAAGTTGAAGCCGCTACATACGCCAATGGTTCCAAGGATATGCCCGACCGTGATGTCGTTGCTGACCTGAAAGCCGTTGATGATCTCCTGGGCCGTGGTGCCACAGCTGTTGACTTCATTAAAGCCCTGGATCGTGGTGGCATGCACGATGTCGCAGAATCCATCTTTAACATTCAGTTACAGAAATGCGCTGGTGACTACTTACACACCGCTTCTAAATTGTCATCTGATTGGGAAGTTATTTCCGCCGTCAACTACAAGAATGACTATCATGGTGTCTCCACTGGATATCAGATCAGTGATGAAAGATGGCAGCAGATTCAGGATATTCCATGGGCTGATGACCCGGCGACAATTTAGTGGAAAGGGGTGTATAGAATGGCTATTAACGAACAATTGTTAAAAAGTATCATTGAAGATGTATTGAAAGAAATGACCAGTGCCGCTCCCGCCGCTGAAGCCGCTCCAAGCGGACAGGCTGCTGTTGCTGCTGGTGTCGAACTCACACCAGTAGGCGAAGCACAACAGGGGACTGCTGCTGATGAAGTACTTATCGGTATCTCCGCTGCATTTGCAGACGCTCAGACCGTTAATATTTTGGGTGTGCCCCATGCCAAGATCTTGAAGGAAATGATCGCTGGTATCGAAGAAGAAGGCATGAAAGCCCGCGTTGTCAAAGTTTACCGTTCTGGTGACGTGGCCGTCGTTGGTCATGACTGCGCTGAACTGTCCGGTTCCGGCGTCGCCATTGGGATCCAGTCCCGTGGTACCTGCCTGATCCACCAGAAAGACCTGCCGCAGCTGTCCAACCTGGAACTGTTCTCACAATGTCCTTTGATCGATCTCGACACCTATCGTATGATCGGAAAGAATGCTGCTAAATACGCTAAGGGTGAAAGCCCGGCTCCCGTTCCTGTAAAGAATGACCAGATGGCCCGTCCTGCATACCAGGCCCGTGCCGCTCTCCTTTACCTGAAGGAAGTTGAACACGTAACGCCAGGGAAGAAACCTGTCGAAATGAAAGTAACATTCAAATAGGAGGTGGAGAATATGACACAAGAACAAATGTTGGAACAGATCGTTAAACAAGTGATGTCATCCATGTCCGCTGCTACAGCTGCTCCTGCAAGCTGCGCAGGTGGCACGACCGTCACAGAAGCCGATTATCCAATCGGTGATAAGAAACCTGAATTAATCTTCTCCGCAACAGGCAAAGCGTACAAAGAACTGACTTTGGAAAAACTGTTAGCCGGCGAATTGAAGCCAGAAGATTTGAGAATCCGCCCCGAAACCCTGGAACTCCAGGCTCAGGTTGCTGATTCCGTTCATCGTGATGCATTCGGCCGTAACCTGAGAAGAGCGGCTGAACTGATCGCTGTTCCCGATGCCCGCTTGCTGGAAATCTACAACGCGATGCGTCCGTACAAATCAACAAAAGAAGAATTCATGGCGATTGCCGATGAATTGAAGAACCAATACAATGCACCTATCTCCGCAGCCCTGGTTGCTGAAGCTGGTGAAGTTTGCTACAACAGAAAGAGAACCAAAGAATTTAAGTAATCCTCTGTTGCACATGATTTGAAAAAGGATTGTTTGGAGGAAGCATATGATTATAGCAGGAATAGATATAGGCAATGCCAGCACAGAAACCGCACTGGCCCGTATTACTGACGGATCACCGGACTTTCTGGCGAGTGGCATCGTTCCTACTACCGGCATTAAAGGAACCAGACAGAATATCCATGGTGTTTTCGCTTCACTAAAACAGGCCCTTGATAAAGTCAACTTATCTGTTGAAGACGTCGATTTGATTCGACTGAACGAAGCCGCACCCGTCATTGGCGATGTGGCGATGGAAACAATCACAGAAACAATTATTACAGAATCCACAATGATCGGTCACAATCCTTCCACACCGGGAGGATTGGGGACCGGCGTTGGGAATACTGTCGATATCCGGGATTTAAAAAATGTAAAGAAAGACGAAACAGTTATTGTCATCATTCCGCGGGAAATCGATTTTGAAAATTCCTCCCGGATGATCAATGAAGCTCTCGCAAGAGGGGTCTTCGTAAATGGTGCCATTGTCCAGCGTGATGATGGCGTTTTGATTAATAACCGTCTTAAAAAGACAATCCCGATTGTTGATGAAGTTGCGTTGATCGATAAGGTGCCCCTGGGAATGCGTGCAGCCGTTGAAGTTGCCGAACCCGGACAGGTCGTCGATCAGCTTTCCAATCCCTATGGGATCGCAACAGTATTTGACTTGACTTCCGATGAAACAAAACAGGTCGTCCCGGTATCCCGGGCGCTGATTGGCAATCGGAGCGCCGTCGTCATCAAGACTCCCGCCGGCGATGTGAAGGAACGTAAGATTCCTGCCGGCAAGATCATCATCCAGGGCGAAAATAAAAAAGCCGAAGTGAATGTGGATGATGGCGCCGAAACGATTATGGAAGCCATTAGAAATGTCGCACCCGTCCAGGATGTCACCGGGGAACCGGGGACCAACGCGGGCGGTATGCTGGAAAAGGTCAGACAGGTCATGTCCAATCTGACCAATCAGTCACCTCATAATATCAAAATCCAGGATTTACTGGCTGTGGATACCTTCGTGCCTCAAGCGGTGCGAGGCGGTATTGCTGAAGAGTTTTCCATGGAAAACGCTGTGGGCATCGCCGCCATGGTCAAGGCCGATAAACTCCAGATGAACATGATTGCCGACGAATTGGAAAAGGAACTGAACGTGAAGGTTGAAGTGGGTGGTGTGGAAGCCGATATGGCGATCCGCGGCGCGCTGACAACTCCTGGTTCCAACAAACCGATGGCGATCATCGATATGGGCGCTGGCTCGACAGACGCGGCTATTATAAACAGGGCTGGAAAAATTCACTCAATTCACCTGGCGGGTGCTGGCAACATGGTTACCATGCTCATCGGTTCAGAATTGGGATTTGATAATCTGGGACTTCCTGAAGATATCAAGAAGTATCCCTTGGCAAAGGTGGAAAGTTTGTTCCACATCCGCCATGAAGACGGGACCGTTCAATTCTTCGATTCCCCTCTTGATCCGCGGACCTTCGCCCGGGTCGTCATCCTGACACCCAACGGCATGGTCCCCATCCCGGGCAATGCGACCCTGGAACGGATCAAACAGGTACGTCAGGATGCCAAACGCAAGGTTTTCGTGGTCAATGCCATCCGCGCATTGGAAAGGGTCAGCCCGACAGGGAATGTCCGCGACATCGAATTCGTCACAATGGTTGGCGGGTCCGCGCTGGACTTCGAAGTTCCCCAGATGGTGACCGAAGCGTTGTCCCGTTACTCTATCGTGGCAGGGCGCGCGAACATCCGTGCTATTGAAGGGCCGCGTAACGCGGTTGCAACGGGGCTTGTACTGGCATACTGCGAAGGTGAATGATATGAACGTAAGTTTTGATGCACCTAAGCCGGAAATAAAAGTATATTACAAAAAAAATGCGGTTCCCCACGATATCCTCACAGAGGTGTTGTTGGGAATCGAAGAAGAAGGTCTGCCCTATTCCCTGGTGGAAAAGGATTCGGATGATGCCATGTATCTGGCCTATAAGGCGGCGGAAGCCTCCCATTTGGGCGTGGGTCTGGGCATCAGTGACAAAATATCCCTTCATTTCATTAAAATGAAGGAAAATCAGCCTCTTTTCGTCATCGATTCACAGAACAGTGAAGAGAACCTGCGGAATATCGGTGCAAATGCAGCCCGTTTGGTTAAACGGATGCCTTTTAAAGATGTAGATCTGAAAGCGTAGAAAGGAGGAGCCATATGCGTCAGGCACTGGGATTGGTCGAAGCCATCGGACTAGCGACCGCCATTGAAGCAGCTGATGCAGCTGTGAAGTCGGCGAATGTTGAACTCCTCGGTATGGAACCCTGTAAGGGAGATGGGATGCACACCATCAAGCTGATCGGGGACGTGGGGGCCGTCAAGGCTGCTTGTGAAGCGGCGAGTATCGCCTGCGCCAAGGGCCGCGGCGTGTTCAGCGTGAAGGTCATCGCCCGTCCGGCGGATGGCCTGGCCCCATACATTTACAATAATCAGACCCTGGGCTTTGATCCGGAAGAGGTCAATCCCAAATACGGGCCTTCAGAATACTGGAAGTTTGGAAAATACAGCCAGTTAAAACCCACCCGCGGCGTCAAGACACCGGCGGGGAAGGAATCACCTGAAGAAACGACAGAAAACTGAGACACAATAAATAATCCAGGGGGCACCTCAGGTGCCCGGGGTAAGGTGTAGCTTATGAATGATATGGAAAAAAAGGTTGTCGAGCAGATCGTCATCAATACCGTTAAGAAGCTGATGGCGGAAAAAGATGCGCCTAACCGTGTCCCGCTGGGGATTTCCAACAAGCATCTCCATTTAACACAGGAAGATGTGGAAATCCTGTTTGGTGAAGGGCACACGTTGACGAATCTTAAGGATGTGAAGCAGCCCGGGCAGTTTGCCTGTGAAGAAACGGTAAAGATCATCGGACCGAAGGGTGAATTCCCCAAGGTGCGCGTGCTTGGACCGGCCAGGAGCAAGACTCAGATCGAGATGTCCCTGACGGACTGCCGCAGCCTGGGAATCAAAGCACCGGTCAGGGAATCCGGCGTGCTGGAAGAAACACCCGGCGTCACCCTGGTTGGCCCCTGTGGTCAGGTCGAACTTAAAAATGGTGTGATCGTCGCACTGCGGCATATCCACATGACCCCTGACATCGCCAACGCGCTGGGGCTCAAGGATAAGGACTGCGTGGGTGTTGAAGCTTCCGGCTTCCGTCCCCTGCTGTTCAGGGATGTGCTGGTCCGCGTCGGTGAAAATTTCGCCTATGAAATGCACGTGGATACGGATGAAGCCAATGCCGCCGGACTCAAGAATGGCGACTTGCTCAAGATTGTGACGAAACAGGAGAAATAATGGACTGGAAAAGCGGTAACGATACGATTCTTGCGTTCAATGAACTGATACAGGGAAAAAAAGTCAACCCCTATTCTGGAAAACTAAAGGTAGGCGTCGACCTCGGAACGGCAAATATCGTGGTTGCCGTGGTGGATGAAAACAACCATCCAGTCGCTGGAGCGACGCAGGGTGCACATGTGGTCAGGGATGGTATCGTCGTCGATTATATGGGCGCGGTCAACATCGTCAAAGAACTGAAGGGAGACATTGAAGGCCTCCTGGGGGTGGATTTGACGGACACCAGTGCGGCCACGGCGATCCCGCCAGGAATTATTTCGGGGAATGCAAAAATCATAGCCAACGTTGTGGACTCCTGTGATTTCAGGGTGACCAATGTCCTCGACGAACCCACGGCAGCAGCGACGGTTCTGGGAATCCAGAACGGCGCGGTTGTGGACGTAGGGGGCGGCACCACGGGGATTTCGATCCTCAAGGATGGCGAAGTGGTCTTCACCGCCGATGAGCCCACCGGAGGGACTCACATGAGTCTGGTTCTGGCCGGCGCTTATCACATCAGTTTTGATGAAGCGGAGGATATGAAGATCCACGAAGATGAAAGCAAGGTTTTTCCCGTCATTAAGCCGGTGGTTGAAAAGATGGCGTCCATCGTCCAGCGATTTATCAAAGGCTATGACGTAGATACGATTTACGTGGTCGGAGGGGCCTGCGAATTCAAGAAATTCGAAAGCGTCTTCGAACGGGAAATCGGGATAAAGACAGTCAAACCTGTTGAACCCTTGCTGGTCACACCCCTTGGGATTGCATTCAACTGCAAGCTGTGACCGGTTAATACGGGTGAGGAATGTGGTGATAGATTTGGACATCAATGAATTGATGAAAAACGACGATTTCATGGATGCGTTCATGAAGAAAATCGCCGATGAAGTAATCAAGCGATTAAAAAATAAACCGAAGACAGCGCTGGTCTGTTTTTCAGGCGCGGCGATTGGCTTCAAACAAGCGATGGACTCGCTGGTTAAATTGAGAAATGACGGCTGGATTTTAAAAGTCTACATGTCCGATGCAGCCATCCATGTTTTGAATGATGAATACATCAAGAAGACATTGGGCGTCGATAAGATCCACTGTACAGCAACTCATACACCACAAAGGGAATTGTACGAACAAGTTGATGAAGTGATCATTGCGACCACGACGGTCAATACGGCCGCCAAGATGGCCTGTGCCATCGGGGATACGGAAATGCTGACCCTCATCAATCACGGACTCATGGCAGGCAAACCTTTCGTCTGTGCTGTCGATGGGGCCTGCCCGGACAATGAAACCCGCGCCAAATTGGGCATGGGCAATTCACCGGCGGCTTACCGTGACCGTCTGCGGGATAATCTGAAGGCTTTACAGAGCTACGGGATGAACCTGGTGGCGGCGGAAGACATGTACGATTTTTGTGTGGGGACACCAGCGGGGAAACCGGCATCCGCCGGAAGCTGCGAGGTAACAGCGGCTCCCGAACCGGAAAAGCCAGCCGTGCAGGAAGAAAAACCGGCACCGGTGGCACCGGAAGAACCGGCAGCCACAAATGACGATTTGGTCAATAAACGGATAATCAGCCGGGTCGATATCATCAAACACAAGAATGACGGTGTGGTCAAGGTATCAGGCAGCGCGATTATCACAGCTTACGCAGAAGAAGCCGCCAGAGAATTTGATATTCGTATAGAAAGAGTATAGGTGGTCTTATGCATTTGGCCAAGGTTGTAGGAACCATCGTTTCAACCCAGAAGGATCCACATCTGGTGGGTTGCAAACTGATGATCATAAAAAAGATTAATGAAGCCAGCGAATTCGAAAAATATTCCAGCCAGTCCACCGCCATCGCGGTTGATACCGTGGGCGCGGGCATCGGCGAAACCGTCATCGTGACGACGGGCAGTACCGCCCGTTTCGTGTACGGGGACAAGGCGACGCCGCTGGATATGACGATCGTCGGCATCGTTGACGAAATTCAGACCGAGGACGCAGGCGTCAAAAAAACGTGAAAGGGGGGATTTAAATGCCAAATGTCTACACACGGGGTGGCGATAAAGGAACGACTGGTCTGTTCGGCGGCGGCCGGACAGCGAAAGATGATATCCGTGTAGAAGCGTACGGCACCATGGATGAAGCGAACTCCGCCATCGGGGTCGCCTATTCCCTGTCAAAGGATGAAGAAATCCGTGAAATCCTCCATCACATGCAGGAACGCATTTTCGTCCTGGGTGCCGAACTCGCCAGCGATGACAAAGGTTGGGAACGGCTTACGGATAGAGTCGGACAAGACGATGTGGATTTCATGGAAAAAACCATGGATCATTATTTAGCCATCGTCGGACCGCAGAGGGCTTTTGTCATTCCTGGCAAGAACCCGGCCTCAGCCGCTCTGCATTACGCCAGGACGGTGGTTCGCCGGGGAGAACGGCGGATCGTGGCGTACCGGGGAGAAAATCCCGAAGTCAGGCCGGAAACAGTGAAGTTTGCCAACAGGCTTTCCGATTTGCTGTTTGTTTTGGCCCGAACCGAAGAATTTGAAGAAGATATCCGGCAATCCGTTAAAAACAGTATGAAGACAGATGAAATCGCTCAGGGGGCCGGTAATCCGGATGTTGTGCCGGATGATGACCCGAAGAAGCTTTTAACGCTCGCCAAACGCATGGCGGCGGCTTCAAGGGTGAAAGCCCAGCAGCTGGGGGTGCCGATTGTGTTTTCCGCCGTTGATTTGGGCGGGAACCTGGCGTATTACGAAAGAATGGAAGATTCCCTTCTGGCCAGCATCGATATTTCCCAGAACAAGGCGTACACGGCCAATGCACTCAAATGTCCGACCAGCGTGGTACAGGATCTGGCTAAGGAAAACAGTCCCTTATTCGGCATCCAGTTTACCAACGACAGCCGGATCGTGACCTTTGGCGGCGGCTATCCGCTTATTGTCGATGGGGTTCAAATCGGCGCGATCGGCGTCAGCGGCGGGACTGCTGATGAAGATATGGCCATTGCGGAAGCCGGACTGGCGATTTTAAAGACAGAATAATCGTGATTTAGGAGGAGGCAGTATGAACATAGATACAACAGGCATTGAAGCAATCGTCAAAAAAGTGATGGCGACGATTGAAACAGCCGAAGAAACCAATACGCCGGTTGTGGATGGCGTGGATGGTATCTTCACGGACATGAACAATGCGATTGAAGCTGCTTATGTAGCTCAAAGGGAATACATGATGCAGCCTTTGGCCCTGCGCCATAAGGTCATCAAGGAAATCCGCAAGATCATGACCAAAAAAGAAAATGCCGAAACATTGGCCCAGATGGCGGTGGATGAAACCGGCATGGGTAATTATGAAGACAAATTAACCAAACAATATCTGGTTTCCGAACGGACACCTGGTATGGAAGACATGATGGCGGATTGCTGGACAGGTGATGACGGTTTGACATTGCTCGAACTTTCACCCTTCGGCGTTATCGGTGCGATCTGCCCGACAACCAATCCAAATGAAACCATCATCAACAACTCCATCGGGATGCTGGCCTCGGGCAACTCCGTGGTATTCGCTCCCCATCCGAAGGCCATCAAGACCAGTATCCTGGCAGTCAAGCTTGTCAACCAGGCCTTGAAGGCAGCTGGTGCGCCGGCCAATCTGGTCGTCACCACTGAACATCCGACCATTGAAAGCGCGGATGTGATGATGAGCCATCCGAAGATCCGGATGCTCGTCGCTACAGGTGGCCCTGGCGTGGTCAAGGCCGTCCTTTCCAGCGGAAAGAAAGCCATCGGCGCCGGCGCCGGCAACCCGCCAGCCCTGGTCGATGAAACCGCCGATATCGAAAAGGCAGCCAAGGACATCATCGATGGCTGTACCTTCGACAACAACCTGCCCTGCACGGCCGAAAAAGAAGTGGTCGTCGTGGACCAGGTCGCGGATTACCTGATCTTCAACATGAAGAAATACGGTGCTTACGAAATCAAGGACCGCAAGGTCGCCGATGCCCTGGCCGATATGGTCGCGCCGGAAGGCCGTGTCAGCCGTGACTTCGTCGGCAAGAGCGCCAAGTACATTGCTGCGGCCGCCGGCATCGACGTGCCGGACGACACCCGCGTGCTGATCACCGAAGCGCCCAAGGAACATCCATTGGTCCAGACCGAACTGATGATGCCCATCCTGGGGATCGTCCGTGTGGACAACGTGGATGAAGGCATCGACGTCGCCTGCGAACTGGAACACGGCAACCGCCACACGGCGACCATGCACTCCAAGAACGTGGACAAGCTGACCAAGATGTCCAAGAAGATCCAGACGACGATCTTCGTCAAGAATGGTCCTTCCTATGCAGGACTGGGCGTTGGCGGCGAAGGTTACCCGACCTTCACCATCGCCGGACCGACCGGAGAAGGCTTGACATCCGCCAAATCCTTCGCCAGAAGAAGAAGATGCGTACTGTGTGGAGGATTCGATATTAAATAACAGAGGGGCTGCTCATGAGCACGAATTTAGTTGACATTGTAAAAAGCGCCGGCATCGTCGGCGCAGGTGGGGCGACATTTCCGACCCACGTAAAAGTAAATGCTGAAGTTGAAACAGTCATTGTCAATGGTGCTGAATGTGAACCTCTGCTTCGGGTTGATCAACAATTGATGGCTGACAGGACCGCGGATATGCTCGTGGCCCTGAAGGCCGTTATGGATCATACCAAAGCTGGAAATGGAATAATTGGGCTGAAGAAGAAATACGTTCCAGCCATCGAGGCGTTCCGTAAGGAACTGGCCAATTATCCCAGCATTAAGCTCCATATCATGGATAATTTTTATCCAGCAGGGGATGAACAGACTTTAGTTTATGAAACAACAGGACGGATCGTACCGGAAGGTGGGATTCCGCTGAATGTCGGGACATTGGTCATGAATGTGGAAACCCTTCTGAACATCTACGATATGATGGCAGAAGAAAAACCGGTCATCGATAAATACATCACCGTGACCGGCAGCGTCGCCCGCAAGATCACCACCAAGGTACCTTTGGGAATCACCGTGCGTGAAGCCCTGGAACTGGCCGGCGGTCCGACGATTCAGGATTTCTGCATTATCAATGGCGGCCCTATGATGGGCAAGATCGTCGATATCGACTCCTATATTACCAAAGGGACCAAGGGTCTCATCGTTTTGCCGAAGGATCATTACCTGATTCTTTCCAAGACCAGAAGCTACAGGGAATCGGTCAGGATGGCCGCAATGGCGTGCATGCAGTGTACCTTGTGTACGGAAGTTTGTCCGAGACACGCTCTGGGACACAACCTCTCACCGCACAAGCTCATGCGTATTGCCGCTTACGGCGGAACCTGCGACGCCAATACCAGCGCGACTACCGCATATCTTTGCTGTGAATGCGCCCTGTGCCAGTACGCCTGCGTCATGGATCTCCAACCATGGAAGTTCAATCAATACCTTAAGCAGCAGCTTAAGGAACAGGGAATTAAGAATCCGCACCACGATCAGCCCAAACAAGCCGATCCGTTCAAGGCGGACAAACACTTTAACGTTCACCGTTTGATTTCCCGTCTGGGTCTGGATGAATACGATCAGCCAGCGCCCATGGAAGAATGCAAAAAAACATTTAATGAAGTCAATCTTCAATTGTCACAGCACATCGGTGCCCCATCCAAACCCGTCGTTGCCGTCGGGGATGTAGTAACCCGAGGACAATTGATAGGCGAAATTCCTGAAGGCGCTTTGAGTGCAAGACTTTTCGCCAGTATCGATGGTACGGTTACGGCCGTTGGAGATGGAAAGATCACCATCAAGGCGTAAGCCCATTGGCGTTTCCACGACGGATTAATAAGATTATAGCGCATTGAATTACAATTTCACATTGCATAGAAAGAAGTGGTATTTTGAAAAAAGCAATAGGTTTTATCGAATTTAAAAGTATTCCTATCGGCATCGAAGCCACTGATCAAATGCTTAAATCTGGAAATGTTGATTTAATTTCAGCAACGCCCCTGTGCCCCGGGAAATATGTCACACTTATTTCCGGTGACGTAGGTGCGGTCAGATCATCTGTTAAAAACGGTGAGCAAGTCGGTGGTATCTATGTTTTGGAATCTCATGTCATTCCCAATATCCATCAGGCAGTCATGCCCGCACTCATGGGTGCTGGCGAAGTGGAAGAAATCAAATCCCTGGGGATGATTGAAACGATCAATGCTATTTCTGCGATCGTCGTAGCAGATGCTGCGGTGAAAGCAGCCAACATCCAGCTGATCGAAGTACGCCTGGCCAGAGGCCTGGGCGGTAAGGCATTCGTCATTCTGTCAGGTGAAGTTTCATCCGTTAAGACAGCCGTTAAGGCGGCTGAAGCGGAATTGAGGGATTATGGTGTCATCACCAGCACATCCGTCATCGCTTCTCCTCATAAGGATATTCGCAAAATCATTCTTTAAAACAACGTATCCGGATGGTCGGCGATCATCCGGATATCCTTGCTTTATTTTTTATAAGGCCTTGAAGCTGGAGGGTTTATAAAAAATAAAACAAGAAAGGCAAACCCGTGAAGACTATCAGCTTTTTTAATTTGAAAGGTGGCTGCGGAAAGACAACGTCGGCGATCAACCTTGGTTACCTGCTGGCCGAAAAAGTTAAAAAGACCGGCGAAAAGGTCCTTTACATCGACTGTGACATGCAGAGCAATCTGACCAATTCACTGATGGAGTACGATTTGGACCGTCCCTGCATCTACCATTTGTTCAACGGTGAAAGTGAAGTGGACGACGTGATTTATCCGGTCCGTGACAACATCGACCTGATTCCGTCCAGCCTGCTCATGGCGACCATCGAACCCCGCTTGGCGGGAATGTACAGCCGTGATTTTATTTTACTTCGCAAACTGCAATCGATAAAGGACCGTTACGCCTATTGTCTGATCGACTGTTCACCTTCTTTTTCCATCGTGACGACCAATGCCCTGGTTGTGACGGATAAGATTTTCATTCCCGTCCAGACGGAATACTACGCAGTTGATGGGGTCCACCTCCTGCAGGAAACCCTGGAATACGTCAACGAGTCCCTCAAGCTCAAGAAGGACATCGACGTATTGTTCGCTACCCTGCACGATACGCGCAACAACATCAACCGGATCCAATACGACAATTTGAGAAACACCTTCGGCGACCGGTTCATGACCACCAGTATCCGGAAGAATATTTCCCTTGTGGAATCGCCGATTTTCAAGGAATCGATTTTCGAATACAAACCCAAGGCCAGAGGGGCCAAGGATTATTTAAAACTATTCAATGAGATTGAATCAAAAGGGGGATTTTAAATGGCCAGGAAGAAAAACAGACTTAAAGCGGAATTGACCAACCATAACAGTACGGTGAAGGAAAAGAATAACGGAATCGTGGACCGCGTGAAAGAAGCGGTCGCGCCCAAGCCGGCAGCACCGGTTCAAGAAAAAACCGATACAAAAAAAGATGAAATCGCCATGGAAAAGGCGGCCCAGGAAGTGAAGGCCCGTCAGGAAGCAGAAGCCAAGGCCAAAGCAGAAGCAGCGGCGAAGGCCAAAGCAGAAGCAGAAGCAGAAGCCAAGGCTCAAGCGGAGGCAGCGGCGAAGGCTAAAGCAGAAGCGGAAGCTAAGGCTAAGGCGGAAGCAGCAGCGAAGGCCAAGGCAGAAGCGGAAGCCAAGGCCAAGGCGGAAGCAGCGGCGAAGGCCAAAGCAGAAGCGGAAGCCAAGGCTAAGGCGGAAGCGGCGGCGAAGGCCAAGGCAGAAGCAGAAGCAGCGGCAAAGGCTAAAGCAGAAGCCAAAGCGAAGGCGGAAGCAGCGGCGAAGGCTAAAGCAGAAGCAGAAGCCAAAGCGAAGGCAGAAGCAGCGGCGAAGGCTAAAGCAGAAGCAGAAGCCAAAGCGAAGGCAGAAGCAGAAGCAGAAGCCAAGGTCAAAGCGGAAGCAGAAGCCAAGGCGAAGGCGGAAGCGGCGGCGAAGGCCAAAGCAGAAGCGGAAGCCAAGGCCAAAGCGGAAGCAGCGGCGAAGGCTAAAGCGGAAGCAGAAGAAAAAGCAAAGAAGGAGGCTGAACGAAAAATGGCTGAAGAAAAAGCGCTGAAGGAAGCGGAAGAAAAGGCAAAAGCCGAAGCGGAAGAAAAGGCGAAAAAAGAAGCCGAAGCCAAGAAAAAGGCCCAGGAATTGCCAATCTACCTGTTGTAAATTGACCTGTATAGCAGTGACATATAAATAGACCGATAAAAGAACCTCTCCCGGTTAGTCAGGAGAGGTTCTTTTCATCGGTGCGGTTTTTTAAAAAGGAGAGCTTGGTTTCAGAGAGGATCACGGCGAAAAAGATCAGGACGAAGCCCAGGAGCAGGCGTGGCGTCACCGATTCACCGTAAAACAGGATGGAGAACAGGATGCCGAACACCGATTCCAGGCTCAGGATGATGGACGCCGTCGTGGGGTTCTCCCATTTGAGGCCCAGGTTCTGAAACAGGAAGGCGACGCCGGTCACCACCACCGCCAGGTAGAGCAGGGAGACGATGCTGCCGGCGGACACCGCTGCCGGCCAGGTTTCAAACAGAAGGGCGCCAATCCAGCAGAAAAGGGCCACAAAAGCGAATTGGATGACCGTGAGGACAATGACATCCAGATTGCGGCTGTGTCGGGATACGGAGATCATGTTGAGGGCATAAAACACTCCCGAAAGGATGGTCAGGCCGTCCCCCCAGCCCATGCTGAAGGAGCTGGTGATGCTGACGAAGCCGATGCCGATGAGGCAGATAAAGGCGGCCGTCAGGTTGTAGGCATCCGGCTTGGTCTTGTCCACGGCCCAGTACATGAAGGGGACGATGACGCAGTAGGTGGCTGTAAGGAAGGCATTCTTTCCAGGGGTGGTTCCCTCCAGGCCGTAGGTCTGGAAAAAATAGCCCAGGAACAGGGAAAGGCCGATGATGAAACCGGAGCGGATGTAGGACTTGTCGATTTTCTTCAGCCGTTTGTGAAAGACAACGGCCAATAAAGCGGAGGCGACGGTAAAGCGAATCGCCAGCAGATAATTGGGTGGAAACACATCCACCGTATTTTTCATGATGAAAAAAGAACTGCCCCAGAAAAAGGCAGCAGCAAAAAGCACGCAACGCGCGAGAATTCGTTTGTTTTGAAACAAAGAAGTCGCCTCCTTGGAAGATAATTAAATTATTATAACAAGTTTCTCAGCAAGAGTAAAGGTAACTCCTGTAAAAAATAGGATAATAACCCAACAGTTCTATACATTTTTGATGAATTAATATATAATAAGAGACAAATAGACAAAAGAGGGAAGACCATGGCGTATTTGGCTTTATACAGAAAATACAGACCCCGGACCTTTGACGAGGTGGTGGGGCAGGATTACGTGACCCGTATCCTGAAAAATCAAATACTGGGTAATCGTGTCGGACACGCCTATCTCTTCACGGGAATCCGGGGAACGGGGAAGACCTCCATCGCCAAAATCTTTGCCAGGGCGATCAACTGCGAGCACAACAGGGACGGCAATCCCTGCAATGAATGCCCGACCTGCCAGGACATCGAAAAGCCCGGGGTCATGGATATCATCGAAATCGATGGGGCCAGCAACCGCGGGGTGGACGAAATCCGGGACATCCGGGAAAAGGTGAAGTACCCGCCGACCATGGGCCGGTACAAGGTCTACATCATCGATGAAGTCCACATGCTCACCAAGGAGGCCTTCAACGCCCTGCTCAAGACCCTGGAGGAACCGCCGGGCCATGTGGTGTTCATCCTGGCGACCACCGAGCCCAACAAGCTCCCCATGACCATCCTGTCCCGGTGCCAGCGCTACGATATCCGGCCCATCAGCCAGGAAGCCATCGCCGGGCGCATGGAGGCAATCCTAAAGGACATCGGGGTGGAAATGGACCGGGACGCCCTGGAATTCGTGGCCCTGCGCGCCGACCACTCCATGCGGGACGGCCTGAGCCTGCTGGATCAGATCATCGACATCCGGGAGGACGGCAAGCCCATCCAGTACGGCCAGGTCCTGGATTTCCTGGGAATGGCCGACAGCCGGTCCATCCTCAAGCTGGTATCGGCCATGGTGGACGGCGACGCGGCGGCGGCCTTAAAGGAACTGACGGCCCTCCGCAACAAGGGCAAGGACAGCGCCCTGATCATGGAACAGATCATCGGCTGTCTGCGCAGCCTGGCCATCGCGGCGGCTGCCGGGGCCGATGCGGCGGCCATCCTGGCCCTCACCGGGGAAGAAACCCAGGAGATCAGGGCCCTGGCGCAAAAAGCGGGCAGGGACCGGCTTTTCGCCATGATCGGCGCCTTTATCGAGGACCGGCAGAAGCTTAAGTACAACGACATGGCCTCGGTCATCCTGGAAATGAGCGTCCTCCGCGCCTGTGTGGGCTATGCCCCGGCCCCGGCTGTGCAGCCGGCGGCACGGACGGCGCCAGCTCAGGCGGCCCGTCCAATGGAACGTCCGGTACAGGCAGCGGCGGCCAGCACCCCGAGGCAGCGGGCCCAGGCTCCGGCATCCGGCGGCACTGCCGTGCAGGATAAAGGGGCGGCCCCGGAAAGAAGGGCCGCACCATCAGAGCCGCCTGGAAACGCTTCTTCACCGCCTGCGGGACTGGATGCGTCCCGTAAGGAGGATATGACTCCCGCCGATTTGGCAGAACAGGCTGGGGCCGATGCAGCGGGCTCCGCAGATCAACCGGCGGAAACCCCGGGCCGGGTCAATACCGACCGGGTTTACCGGGCCATGACGGCCTATCTGGCCAAGGAAAGCCCCATCGCCCTGCGCATGTTCGAGCAGGGGCGGCTGGCTTTGAAGGACCCCACCCATCTGGAGCTGCGATTCCTGGGCAAGGAAGGGGTGGCACCGGCCCAGATGCTCAAGCATCAGGGACAGGCCCTTAAGGATATCACCCGTCAGACGGCGGGGGAATCGGTGCATTTCGACATCGTCTGTGTAAAAAAAAAATTTGAAGACATGAGCCTGCGGGAAAAAACCGAGATCATCGTCAATGACAGCCGCGTGGAGATCATCGAAAAAGATTAAAATAAGGCGGGACAGAATTGCCCCATATAAATGCGAAAAAAAAGTAGGAACTCTGGGAAATTAATGTTATAATAAACCAATGAAAAGGGTTGACAGATGGAGGTATGAATGGGTAAGACAAAACGACGCGCCCCGATCGGATCGGGAGGCGGAAAATCCAATCAGAAGAATATGATGAAACAGATCCAGCAGATGCAGGCAGAAATGCAGCGCACCCAGGAAAATCTGGAAGAACAGGAAATCACGGGCTCAGCCGGAGGCGGCGCGGTCCAGGTGGTGGCCAACGGCGCGAAGATGCTCAAGCAGGTGACCATCGATCCCGACGTCATCGACGAGGACGATGTGGAAATGCTGGAGGATTTGATTGTGGCGGCGGTCAACGACGCCATGGGCAAGGTGGATGAGATGGCCAATTCGGAAATGGGGAAACTCACCGGAGGCATGAACATCCCGGGGCTGATGTAGCGTGGGATTGTATCCAAAGGCCATCGAGCGATTGGTGGCCGAGTTGTCAAAATTGCCCGGCATCGGGGAGAAGACGGCCCAGCGGCTGGCCTTCCACCTGATCGACGCGCCGGAGGGCGATGTCATGGGGCTGTCAAAGGCGCTGGTGGAGGTCAAGGACAAGGTGGGGCTGTGCCCCCAGTGCTTTTCCATCACCGACGGGGACCTCTGCGCCATCTGCCGGGACCCGGAACGGGACCAGTCGACAATCTGTGTGGTGGAAAATCCCAGGGATGTGTACGCCATCGAGAAGACCCGGGAGTATCACGGGCTGTACCACGTGCTCCACGGGGTCATATCCCCCATGGAGGGCATCGGGCCCCAGGATATCCGGGCCAGGGAGCTCATCCTGCGGCTGGGGGAGAAGGACATCAAGGAAGTGATTATGGCGACCAATCCAACGCCGGAGGGCGAGGCGACGGCCATGTACCTGGGGAATCTGATTTCGCCCATGGGCATCAAGGTGACGCGTCTGGCCAAGGGAATCCCCATTGGCGCCGATGTGGAGTACACGGATGAGATTACATTGATTAAAGCCTTTGAAGGCAGAAAATCATATAATAAATAATTTCAAGTTTTAGGGAGGGAATTTAGAATGGTCAAACAAGGAATCAATGCTTCACCGGGAATCGCGATTGCAAAGGTATTTGTATACGTGAAGAAGGAACTGGAAATTCCGGAAAAGAAGGTTGACGACGTTGAAAAGGAATCCCAGCGTTTCAATGAAGCCGTGGACAAGAGCCGCGAACAGCTGAACAAGATCAAGGACAAGGCTGTGGCGGAAATGGGCGAAGAAGAAGCAGCGATTTTTGAAGCCCATGCCATGTTCCTGGACGATCCCGAATTCGTTGGCACCATCGCCAATGAAATTTCAACCAATGCCGTCAATGCGGAAGCGGCCACCAAGCAGGTTGTGGATCAATTCTACGCCATGTTTGACGCGATGGACGATCCTTATTTCAAGGGCCGTGCCGCGGACATCAAGGACGTGGGGACCCGGATCCTGTTCAACCTCCTGGGTGAAACCATGGTGGACATCTCCAGCCTGGACGAAGACACCATCATCGTGGCGGAAGACCTGGCGCCCTCCGACACGGCGACCATGGACAAGAAACGGGTCAAGGGCTTCGTCACCGACATCGGGAGCCGCACATCCCACTCGGCCATCATGGCCCGCAGCCTGGAAATCCCGGCCATCCTGGGCCTGGGTGACATCACCTCCAGCGTGAAGAACGGGGATACCCTGATCATCGACGGCAGCGCCGGGGAAGCCATCATCAACCCGACGGAAGAAGAGCTGGCGATTTACAAACAGAAACAGAAGGATTACGAAGCCTATGTTGCCGAGCTGGCCCAGCTTAAGGATCAGAAGGCCGAAACCACCGACGGCCACGTGGTGGAACTGGTGGGGAACATCGGCAACCCCAACGACGTGGAAGGCGTCCTGAAAAACGGCGGCGAAGGCGTCGGCCTGTACCGGACCGAATTCCTGTACATGGATTCCGACACCATGCCCGACGAAGAAAAACAGTTTGCGGCGTATAAATCGGTGATCGAATCCTTCAAGGACGGCGCTGTAATCATCCGTACCCTGGATATCGGCGGCGACAAGAAGCTGCCTTACCTGCCCCTGGAAGAAGAAATGAACCCCTTCCTGGGACTGCGGGCCGTGCGTCTGTGCTTCCAGAAGGAAGAAATGTTCAAGACCCAGCTCCGCGCCATCCTGCGGGCATCCGCCTTTGGGAAGGCCCGGGTCATGTTCCCCATGGTCGGGAATGTGGACGAAGTCATCCAGGCCAAGAAGCTCATCCACGGCTGCATGAAGGAATTGGATGAAGCCGGTGTGGCCTACGACAAGGATCTGGAAATCGGCGTCATGGTGGAAATCCCGTCGGCGGCCATCACCGCGGACATCATCGCCACCGAAGCCAGCTTCTTCTCCATCGGCACCAACGATCTGTGCCAGTACACCCTGGCGGTGGACCGCATGAACCAGACCGTGTCCTACCTGTACGATCCGCTCCATCCGGCCATCCTGCGCCTGGTCAAACGGGTTATTGAAGCGTCCCACAGCATGCCGGGCAAATTTACAGGCATGTGCGGTGAAATGGGCGGGGATCCCTACGCCACGCTGATCCTCCTGGGCATGGGCCTGGATGAATTCTCCATGAGCGCCTCATCCATCCCCCAGGTTAAAAAGATCATCCGCAGCGTCAGCTATGAAGAAGCCAAGACCATCGCCGACCAGGCGCTCAGCATGAAGACTGGCAAGGAAATCCGCGCCATGATCAAACAAAAAATGGATGATTTGGGGATTACCATCATCTAAACATCTGAAAGGGGGGAGTATCACTATGCAGCGTAAGGAAGTGACCGTTGTGAACGAAACGGGTCTCCACGCCCGTCCGGCTTCCATGTTCGTGCAAACGGCTGGAAGCTTCACAAGCGATATAGACGTCATCAAGGACGGCAACCGAATCAACGCGAAGAGCATCATGGGCATCATGTCCGGGGGCATCGCCCAGGGAACCAACATCGTCATTGAAACCAATGGCGACGATGAAGAAGCGGCTTTGAACGCTTTGGTCAAACTCATTGAAAGTGGTTTCGGCGAAAAAACCCGGCGGTAAAGTTTTTACATTTATTTAGATTTGGATAAAGCTTATTAAAGAAAAACGGTGTATCATATTAGATATATATTTTGGTATGCATGCAAGGAGGTATCATTATGAGTTGTAAACAAGGTTATTTTGTCGGCGGACTTTTTGTCGGCGCGGTGGTAGGCGGCGTTACAGCGTTGCTTCTGGCACCCTCATCCGGGGAAGATACCCGCAAGAAGATCCGTAATGACGCGGAAGAAACCATCGGGGATGTGCATGATCAGGCGGTTGAATACAAGGAAAGCCTGAGAGACCAGGTTCAGGATGTGGCGGACGCGTTTACCGACAAGATCAACGTGTTCAAAAACCAGATTGAAAATAAGATTGAAGAAATCCAGAATGAAGTCCATCACGATATCAACGAACTCAACGAAGAAATGGATGAACTGAAAGCCGATGTAGAAGAAGTTAAAGAAGCGGGAGCCGCTGACGAAGAAGAAGGAGAAGAGGAATAAGGATGGTGACACTGAGTTTCTCATTGTGGGAACTGGCGGTATTCCTTATTGCCATCGCCATCATCGTCGGCACGGTGCAGCTCGTCAAGGTCTTTAAGAACTTATCGGCTACTTTGGAAAATACCAATAAGATTTTGGACGACAACCGCGCCCAGATCAAGAGCATCATCGGCAATGCGGATGAAATGACCGAAGAGGGCAAAAGCTTGCTGAAGGACGCCCATGGGACGGTCAACCACATTTCAGAAGATGTGGTCAATCCCTTGGTGACGGTGGTCAGCAATCTGGTGAACATCATCGGAAAATTTAACAGCGTGGGCAGCAAATCGGTCAACCTGCGCGAAAAGCGCTTGGAAAAAGCGACAAAAAAAGCCAAACGTCAAGCCAAAAAAGCAGCTTGATGGGGAACAGCTGATGGTATGAAAAACATTGAAAAAGGAGTGTCACTATGAAAAAGTGGCGCTCCTTTTCATTTTTGCCATTTTTTGGGAATTCCTTTTCAGTTTTTTCCGAAAACAGTGGATAATTTATTTCAAATAGTCTAAAATAGGAGTTAACAACCATACCAACAAGGGGGCAATTGCATGAAGATTTATCCGACTAAGAACATCAGAAACATTCTGCTTTTAGGGCATGGAGGAAGCGGAAAGACAACTTTAACAGAAGCAATGGCATTTAACGCTGGAGCGATCGATCGCATGGGGCGCATCGACGAAGGCAACACGCTGTCTGACTTCCAGGCAGAAGAAAAGAGACGGATGTTCTCCATTTCTTCATCGATCATTCCCATCGAGTACGGTGGCCATAAGATCAATATCATCGATGTACCGGGGTATTTTGATTTTATCGGGGAAGCCCACGCGGCTCTGCGCGCGGCGGACGCCATCGTCATCGTCGTGGACGCCCTGGCCGGTGTCCAGGTTGGAACGGAAAAAGCCATCGAGCTGCTGGCCAAGGCGGATATTCCCGCTTTTGTCGTGGTCAACAAGATGGACCGGGAAAACGCCAAGTTCGCGGAAGTCATGGACAGCCTGAAGGAAGCCTTCGGAAACAAGGTCATTCCTCTGGAACTGCCCATGGGTGAAGGGGAAGCCATGCGCGGCGTGGTCAACATCGTCGATATGACGGGGTCCGAAAGAAAGGACAACCGCTGCTTCGACGTGGAAGTGCCGGAAGACATGAAGGAAGAGCTGGCGCCTTACCGCGAAATGATCATGGAATCCGTTGCCCAGACCAGTGAAGAGCTCATGGAAAAATACTTCGAAGGTGAAGAGCTCAACGAAGACGAAATCCACTACGGCATCCGCACAGGCGTGCTGGAAGGCGATCTGCTGCCAGTGCTGTGTACCTCTGCCGTCCAGAATATCGGGGTTGAAACCCTGGAAAACATGATTATCGAATACCTGCCGTCTCCCGACGACTCCGTACCCGCTGTGGGCAAGGATCCCCGGGACAAGAAGGAAATCGAACGCCGCTGCTCACCGGGCGAACCCTTCTCGGCCTTCGTGTTCAAGACCATCGTCGACCCCTTCGTGGGCAAGCTGTCCATCTTCAAGGTGATGTCTGGCGTCATGGAAACCACCACGGAAGTGTACAACGCCAGCAAGGAGATCAAGGAAAAAACCAACCACATCTACGTGCTGCGGGGCAACAAGCAGATCGAAGTGGACAGCCTGCTGGCCGGTGATATCGGGGCCTTCTACAAGCTGACCCATACGGAAACCGGCGATACCCTGTGCATCGCCAAGGATCCCATCGTCTATCCTGAAATGGAACTGCCCAAGCCGGTCATCTCCATGGCCATCGAGCCCAAGAACAAGGGGGACATCGACAAGCTTTCCACCGGCCTCCACCGGCTGCTGGAAGAAGATCCCACCATCTCTTTCGGCCGCAACAGCGAAACCAAACAGACCCTGCTTTCCGGCCTGGGTGAAATGCACCTGGAAGTGGTCTGCAATAACTTGAAACAGAAATTCGGCGTGGACGTGGATCTGGAACCCATGCGGGTGCCTTACCGCGAAACCATCCGCAAATCAGCGGACGCCGAAGGGAAGCACAAGAAGCAGTCCGGCGGCAGCGGCCAGTACGGCCACGTCTTCGTCAAGTTTGAACCCGGCGATGACCCCAATGACGATTTCGTGTTCATCGACAAGGTCGTCGGCGGCTCCGTACCCCGTAACTTCATTCCCGCCGTCGAAAAGGGCCTCCAGGAATGCATGAAGGAAGGGGTGCTGGCGGGCTACCCGGTGACAGGGGTCAAGGCCACGTTGTACGACGGCTCCTACCACGCCGTGGACTCCGATGAAATGTCCTTCAAGATGGCCGCCAACCTGGCCTTCAAGAAAGGGATGAAGGATGCCGTTCCCATTTTGATGGAACCCATCTATAAGCTCAAGATCACCATTCCGGAAACCTACATGGGCGATATCATGGGCGACCTGAACAAGAAACGGGGCCGCATCATGGGGATGGAACCGGCTGCCAACGGCAAGCAGGTCATCACCGCGGAAGCACCGCTGGCGGAAATGTTCAAATACGCCACCGAGCTGCGCTCCATGACCCAGGCCCGGGGTGAATTTGAAATGGAATTCGTCCGCTACGAGGAAGCACCGGCCATGGTGTCCGAAAAGGTCATCGCCGAAGCGGAAGCGCGGAAAGCACAAAAATAGACTGGATAACAGACGCAAAAGCGATGGGCTCGCCCATCGCTTTTTTGCGGAGCGGATTTAATTTGCCACGGAGCCCCAGAATTGCTATAATAACGGAGCGAGGAAAAGAAAAGAAGGGAAGCAATCTATGAGTGATAATCGTCCCATCGGACTGATTGATTCAGGAATCGGGGGCTTTACGGTTTTAAAGGAACTGCAGCAGCGGCTCCCCGAGGAAGACATAATTTATTTGGGGGATTCCCTGCGGATGCCCTACGGCGAGCTGGACAATGACGCCATCGTCCGGTACGCCGACAGCGATATCCGTTTTCTGGAGGCCCACGGGGTCAAGGCCATCCTGCTGGCCTGCAACACGGTGTCGTCCATGGTGGACTATCTGACATCCAATGTTCCGGTGTTCTCCATCGTGGAAGCGGGCTGTCTGGCGACCCTGGACATGGTCAAATCCGGGGAAGTGGGGCTCATCGCCACCCGGGCCACGGTGAACAACAACGCCTACCCGCGAATCTTAAGCACCCTGACGGACAAGGTCACCTTCGTCCAGCAGGGGACCAAGACCCTGGCGTCGGTGATCAACAACTACCCCGACGAAATCGAGCTGCTGCGGACCCACATCCACCTGGCCATCGACCCGCTGATCCAGGAGCGCAACATCCAGATCCTGCTGCTGGGCTGCACCCATTTCCCCATCGTGCGGGAAAGCATTGAGGAGATGTATCCCCAATTTACCATCATCAACCCGGCGATTAAGCAAATCGCCATTTTAAAACGGAACCTGACCGAACGGGACGCCTTCAGCGACAACACCGGCGAACGGTACACCCAGATCCACACCACGGGGACGGTGGCGGATTTCCGCATCTTTGCCGACATGGTGGATTACCTGGGCATCGACTGCGACGAACTGAGGCGGAGCAAGCTCGATATCGATGAAGACACGGCCCGCAGGGTCTGCAGTCCGGTTTCCAATTAACAGAAAGGATATCATTTATGGAAGAAAAGAAGAAAGTATACAGTGCCATCCAGCCTTCGGGGATGTTCACCATCGGCAATTATTTCGGAGCCATGAAGAATTGGGTGGATCTCCAGAGGGAACACGACTGCCTGTTCTGCCTGGCGGACCTCCACGCCATCACCGTGCCCCAGGTCCCGGCGGACCTGCGCAGGCGCACCTACGAATGCCTGGCCCTGCTTATGGCCATCGGCATCGACCCGGAAAAATCCATCCTCTACGTCCAGTCCCAGGTGCCGGCCCACACCGAGCTCGCCTGGATCCTCAACTGCAATTCCTACATGGGTGAGCTGGGCCGCATGACCCAGTATAAGGTCAAGTCCCAGAAGCAGGGCAACAACATCCGCGTGGGGCTCTTTGACTACCCGGTGCTCATGGCGGCGGATATCCTGCTGTACCAGACGGACTGGGTGCCGGTGGGCAGCGACCAGAAGCAGCACGTGGAGCTGGCCCGGGACATCGCTGAACGGTTCAACCAGGCCTACAGCCCCACCTTCACCGTGCCGGAGCCGTGGTTCGGCACCGCGGGCAAGCGGATCATGAGCCTTCAGGACCCGTCGGCCAAGATGTCCAAGTCCGATGAAAACCCCAACGGCTTCATCTCCATGCTGGACGAACCGGGGACCATCGTGAAAAAATTCAAGCGGGCGGTGACGGATTCCGAAACGGAAGTCCGCTACGACAAGGACGCCAAGCCCGGGGTCTCCAACCTGATGGAAATCTACGGCTGCGCCACGGGGGCTTCCATGGAAGCCGTCGAAAGGGAGTTTGCCGGCAAGGGCTACGGCGATTTCAAGACTGCCGTGGGCGAAGCGGTGGCCGAATCCCTGCGCCCCATCCAGGACGAATTCAAGCGCCTGATGGACGACAAGGGCGAGCTGGAAGCCGTCATGGTGAAGGGCGCCGGCCAGGCCTCGCGCATCGCCGGCAAGACCCTGTCCAAGGTCCGCCGCAAGGTGGGGTTTGTGACGCCCAAGCACTGAAACGACAGATGATGATGACGCTTTCCCGCGGGAGAGCGTTTTTTTATGCTTGCTGTTAATGTACTCGTGTTATAATGATGGGAAATTTGGAAAAAGGAAGTGTCAGCATGAAATTTTTGTCCACGATTCGTGGAAAGGAAGGTTTGAATTGGAAGAAGGACGCGGTGGCGGGGCTCATTGTCGCGGCGGTGTCCATCCCCATTTCCATGGGGTACGCCCAGATTGCCGGGCTGCCGGCGGTGTACGGGCTGTATGGGTCGGTGCTGCCCATCATCATCTTCAGCCTGGTCTCCACGTCGGGCAACATGATCTTCGGGGTGGACGCGGCGCCGGCAGCCCTGGTGGGCGGGGTGTTGGTGACCGCCGGGGTGGCGTCGGAATCCTCCCAGGCCATGGCCATGGTGCCGGTGATCACCCTGTTTACGGCCCTGTGGCTCCTGGGGTTCTCCCTTCTTAAGGTGGGCTCCCTGGTCAAGTACATCTCTGAGCCGGTGATGGGGGGCTTCATCAGCGGCATCGGCGTGACCATCATCACCATGCAGATCCCCAAGCTTTTCGGCGGCACCTCGGGCAGCGGGGAGTTCTTCGAGCTGGCGGTCCACGTGGTCAAGTCCCTGGGGCAGATCAACGGCCTGTCCCTGGCCATCGGCCTGGCGGCGCTGGCGGTCATCCTGGCGGGCCGGCGCTTCGCACCCAAAATCCCCATGGCGGTCATCGTCATGGGGCTGGGGGCCTTGGGACAGATATTCTTTCATCTGGACCGGTACGGCGTCAAGCTGCTGCCCCAGGTACACAATGGCCTGCCGGCGCTGGTGGTTCCCGATGTACCCTATGCAGTGAGCCTTGCCGGGGGGAGCAGCCTCATCGTCATGAGCCTGTCCGTGGCTCTGGTGATCATGGCGGAAACCCTGCTGGCCTCCAACAGCATGGCGTCCAAGAAGGGCTATAAGCTGGACGACAACCAGGAAATCATGGCCTATGCCCTGGGAAATGCGGCGGCGGCCTTCACCGGGTGCTGCCCGGTCAACGGCAGCGTGTCCCGCATGGGCATCGCGGACCAGTTTGAAATGGGCTCCCAGCTCACGGGACTGGTGGCCGGGGCGGCCATGACCCTGCTGCTTTTGTTCGGCACGGGGTTCATCGGCTTTCTGCCGGTGCCGGTGCTCACGGCCATCGTCATCGCGGCCCTGACCGGGGTGGTGGAATTCGGCCTGGCCCGCCGGCTGTACCTCATCGAGCGCCGGGAGTTTTACATCTTCTTGGGGGCCTTTCTGGGGGTGCTGGCCTTCGGCACGGTGTACGGCGTCATCATCGGCGTGATCCTGTCCTTCGGGGCGGTGGTCATGCGCACAGTCAACCCGCCGCGCTCTCCCCTGGGGGTCATCCCCGGCCACGAGGGCTTCCACCGGCTCAAGAACTATCCCGACGCCCAGCCCATCCAGGGGGCGGTGATCTACCGCTTTTCCGCCAGCCTGTTCTTCGCCAACATCGACGTGTTCGAGTCGGATATCGAGAACAGCCTCCAGTCCGATACCCGGGTGGTCATCGTGGACGCCAGCGGCGTGACCAGCCTGGATGTGACGGCGGCGGAGCGCATCGGCCGGTTGTACGAGGAGATGAAGAAATGGGGCATCCGCTTTTACCTGACGGAGCACATCAGCGAGGTCAATACCATGCTGCGCCAGGTGGGGTGCAAGTCCATGATCGAGGAGGGGGGCGTCCAGCGCCACGTGCGGGATGCCCTGCGGGACGCGGGGTACAAATGGCCCTACCCCCTGGAGGGCAAGGGCTGGAAGCTGGGACTTCGGGATTTCCACCAGCGCCGCATCCAGAACGATTTGCAGTGGGCCTTCGGCGAGGAAGCCGACGCCATGATGGACGCCCACGTGCTGAAGAACCTGCAGAAGATCAACCCCGGCGACGGCGAGAACCTGGAGCAGAAGCTGGATCATCTGATGGAGGACGACGGCATCTGGAGCCACATGTCCCAGGTGGAGCGGGCCTCCATGCTGGAGCATCTGGAAATGCGCATCAAGGAGGTGGCGGACAAGCTGGGGGAAAACGAAGAGACCATCGAGTCGGCCATTTTGAAGAAGCGGGCGGAGATCGCCCGGGCCCTGGAGGACAATCCGGAGTTCCTCCGCTACCTGGTGGAGCACCAGGAAGACCTGGACCGCCGTTTTGCCGAGAGCAGGGAGCAGGCCTTCAAGCGCCTGGTCCAGCTCCGCCGGATCTGCGAGCATGTGATCGAGGACGCCAAGCAGCATAAGAAGGAGTGATGGCCGGGCTGGCTCCGGTGCTTTCCACGATGGGGGATCAGGACCCCGGGACAGCTGGGTGGTTTTATATTTCAATCCTATCTTTTTAAGAAATTAACGCTGTTTTTACAGTTGTGACGATGGTTTTCATGGTATAATAAAAAGAAATACGAATGAAGGAGAGTACCGCTATGATCAAACGATTCGCGGTCATTTATATCGGCTCCAACAAGTGCGAGCTGGTGGTGGGCCAACGGGGCAAGGGCCGGGTGAACATTCTGGACCGGGCCATGTACCCCATCGACCTGGGCAGCCAGACCTTTGCCAAGGGGACCATCGATTACCCGTCGGTGGTGGCTCTGTCCAAAATCCTCAATGATTATATCGAAATCGCCTCATCCTCGGCGGTGGATGCCATCGAAATCGTCGGGACGGCGGCACTGCGGGAGGCGGTAAACCGGACCTACGCCCTGGAACAGATCCGGATCTTCACCGGCGGCCGGCCGGTGCGCCTGCTGACCAAGGAGGAGGAGGTGTCCCTGGTCTGCCGCTACATGGTGTTTACCGGTGGCGCGGACCAGTTTAACGACGACCGCAACCATCTGCTTTCCATCTTCTCCAGCGGCAACATCAGCCTGGCCCTGATAGCCGGGGGGAAGATCGTGGCCACCCACAACGCGGACATGGGCTACATGAAGATGCAGGAGCTCTTCCGGGATGTGGAGGAACGCACCGGCAATTACGAAGCCCTGCTGGGGGATTACATCGCCATCCGGTCCCGGGCCATCACCGACAGCGTGGGCGGGCGGCAGGTGGGAAGCCTCACCGTGGCGGCCCACGATGTGGAGGTCATCGCCGGCCTGAGCGGGAAGACCCTGGGAGAGGACGGCCTTTACCGGGTGGGGCGCAAGGATTTTGTGGCCCTCCAGGACCAGGTGGAGGGCCTGGGGACCGCCCAGATCATGAAGAAGTACCCGCGGATCACCCACTACCAGGCGGAAACCCTGCGCCACACCCTGATGCTCTACATCAAGCTCATGAAGGAGACGGGGATGGAATCCATGACCCTGATCCCCATGAGCATCGCCGACGCGCTGATGCAGTTCCAGTTCAATGTGACCCGGGACCGGGAGCTGAGGGAGTGGATCGCCGACAGCACCTACGCCTCGGTGCGGGTCCTGGCAAAGAAATTCCAGACCGATACGGCCCACACCGACGCGGTGGAAGAGGTGGCAAGCCGGTTCCTGGGAGCCCTGCGGGTCCGCTACCAGATGGATGCCCGGGACGCCCAGTACCTGCGGCTGGCGGCCCAGCTCCTGGATGTGGGCCAGTTCGTCGGGGAATCCAACCAGGGGGATGTGGCCCGGGACATCATCGAAAATTCCGATATCATCGGCCTGGGACGCAGTGAAAAGCGCATCGTCGGCAGCATCGTCAAGGGGGTGCGCCAGATGGATTTTGAGTCCTCCGACCCCTTCCTCCGGGCGGAGGAATGGCTGCGGGTGTCCAAGCTGGTGGCCATCCTCAAGCTGGCCCAGGCCCTGGACAAGAGCCATAAGCAGAAGGTCAGCAAGCTGCGCTGCCACCTGGACGAACAGGAGTTCGTGGTGACGGTGACCACCAGCAAGAACATTCAATTGGAAAAGTATTTCTTTAATTTAAGCCGCCAGGCCTTCCGCCGCGTCTTCGGCGCCGGCGCCACGCTGCGGATCAAGAGGGTGTCATTATGAGAGAAGATTTGTATATCAACCGGGAAGTCAGCTGGCTGGATTTCAACTACCGGGTTCTGGAAGAGGCCTACGACAAGACCAATCCCATCATGGACCGGTACAAGTTCCTGGCCATCACCGCCTCCAACCTGGATGAATTCGTCATGGTGCGGATCGCCGGGATCATGGACCAGATCGGCGTGGGGTACGACAAGCGGGGCATCGACGGGCGGACGCCCATGGAGCTGCTGGGTGTGATCAACGCCGGCGCCCACGAGATGATGAAGCGCCAGTACAACTGCCTGAACAAGTCCCTGCTGCCGGAAATGGAGCAGATGGGCATCGAGCTGGTGACGGCGGAGGAAATGACCGCCGAGGAACGGGATTACGCCGAGGATTATTTCAACGAATTCTGCTACCCGGTGCTCACCCCCCAGGCCATCGACAACAGCCGGCCCTTCCCCCTGGTCAAAAACAACCAGGTCTACCTGTGCATCCAGCTGGTGGATACCCAGGAGAGCAAGAAAAAAAAGAAGAAGGAAAAAGACAAGGACAAGGACGAATCCCTGATGGCCATCCTGGAGATTCCCAGCGTGATCCCCCGGATCCTGGCCCTGCCGGCGCCGGAAAAGGAAGGCCCGAGACGTTACACCTTTGTGGAGGAGGTCATCAAGCCCCACGCCGGGGAGCTCTTCCCGGGATTCAACGTGAAGAACATCGGCGAGTTCCGCATCACCCGCAACGGGGATCTGGACATCGACGAGGATGAAGCGGAAGACCTGCTCATGGAAATTGAAAAGTCCATCAAGCAGCGCAAATGGGGGGCCTGCATCCGCCTGGAAATCGGCAAGGGCTTCAACAAAAAAGCCCTGAAGAAGCTCATGGACGAGCTGGAGATCGACGAGCCCCTGGTCTATGAGCTCAAAGGCCCCCTGGACCTGACCTGCTTCATGAAATTCCAGGGCCGGCCGGAATTCGCCCAGTGGCGGACGCCGGGGTGGAAGCCCGTGCCCTCCCCGGATTTTTACGGCCATTCCGACATCTTCAAGGTCATCCGGGAAAAGGACCGGCTGATCCACCACCCTTACCAGTCCTTTGACGCGGTGATCAACTTTGTGAGCAGGGCGGCGGAGGACCCGGCGGTGCTGGCCATCAAGCAGACCCTGTACCGGGTCAGCGGGGACTCGCCCATCATCGCGGCGCTGATCAAGGCGGCGGAGAACGGCAAGCAGGTCACGGTGCTGGTGGAGCTCAAGGCCCGCTTCGACGAAGCCAACAACATCGTCTGGGCCAAGAAGCTTGAAAAAGCCGGCTGCCACGTGATCTACGGCCTGGTGGGCCTGAAGATCCACTGCAAGATGATCCTGGTGGTGCGGGAGGAAAGCGAGGGCATCAAGCGCTACGTCCACCTGGGCACGGGGAACTACAACGACGTCACCGCCGGGCTGTACACGGACATCGGCATGTTCACCGCCAAGGAGAGCTACGCCACCGACGTGTCCACCCTGTTCAATTTATTGTCCGGCTACAGCCACTACACCCTGTGGAACAAGCTGGAGGTGGCGCCTTCCACCCTGCGGGACGCCTTCGTCCGGATGATAACCCGGGAAATAGAAAATGTGAAGATGGGGGGCAAGGGCCTCATCGTCGCCAAGATGAACGCCCTCATCGACGACCCCATCGTGGAGCTGCTTTATACGGCTTCCCAGGCGGGGGTGGAGATCCACCTCATCGTCCGGGGGATGTGCTCCCTGATCCCGGGGATTCCGGGCATCAGCGACAACATCGTGGTCCACAGCATCGTGGGGACTTTTCTGGAGCACAGCCGGATTTATTATTTTTACAACAACGGCGACGACGAGTTGTACCTGTCCAGCGCGGACTGGATGCAGCGGAACCTGAACCGCCGCATCGAGACCCTGTTCCCCATTGAGGACGAGGATCTGCGGAAGGAAGTGTTCCACATCCTGGACATCACCTGGCGGGATACCATCAAGACCCGGCTGATGACCGGTACCGGGGAATACGTGCGGCTGGACAAGCGGGGCAAGGAGCTTTTGGAATGTCAGGATTATTTCTGCAAGGAGGCGGAAGAACGGTTCTTCCAGGCCAAGAAAAAATTAGAGGGGACGAAACGCGATGAGGAATGAAAATGGGAATCAGAGCATCGGTGTCATCGACATCGGCTCCAACAGCGTCCACCTGGTGGTGGGCATGTACCACGCCGGGGAATATTACTCCATTGTGGACGATGTGAAGGTCAACGTGCGGCTGTGCGAGGGCCTGTCAGAAACGGGGATGTTGAGCGAGGAACGCATGGCCCTGGGGGTGGAAACCCTGGGCATGTTCAAGCGGATGTGCGACACCTACCAGCTGGATCAGATCCGGGCCGTGGCCACGGCGGCGGTGCGCAAGGCCGACAACGGCGGGGAATTCTGCCGCCGGGTGGCCGATGAGGTGGGCATCCAGATCGAGATCATCCCCGGGGAGATGGAGGCCACCTACGATTACCTGGGGACCATCAACACCATCGCCATCCAGGATGCCCTGATGATGGACATCGGCGGCGGCTCGGCAGAGTTCGTGCTCATCAAGGACCGGCAGAAGCTGGACGCCATCAGCCTGCCCTTCGGGTCCATCGACCTGGCGGAAAAATTCGGCCTCAAGGACCACATCACCCCGGAAGCCCTGGACCGGCTGGACGCCTTCCTGGAAGGGGCCTTCTCCCAGTACCCCATCTTCAGGAAGGCCAAGGGCCTGCCCCTTTTGGGGGTGGGAGGCACCATCCGCAACATCGGCCGGATCCACCGGCGCATGACCGATTATCCCCTGGAAATCGCCCACAATTACCCCATGAACCGCCAGGAGGTGGCGGGGGTGTGCGATTTGGCGGCGGGCATGGACCTGGCGGAGCGCCGGGAGCTCAAGGGCCTGTCCAAGGGGCGCACGGACATCTTCATCGGCGCCAGCCAGGCGGTGCTCAAGGTGATGAAGACCATCCACAGCGACCGGATCATCATTTCCGACGCCGGCCTGCGGGACGGCGTGGCCTACGAATACCTGGGCTACGGCGAAGGGGAGCTGGTCCCTGACGTGTACGAGACCTCCCTGACCAACATCATGATGAACCTGGACGTCAACGTGCCCCACGGCTTCCACCTGTACCAGCTGGCCACCCAGATGTTCGACGAGCTGGCCCCCCTGCACAAGGTGCCGGCGGCCTACGACCGGATCATCAAGACCAGCGCCATGCTCCACGACTGCGGCATCAAGATCCAGTACAGCAACCACCACGAGCACAGCTTCTACCTGATCCTCAACTCCGGCCTCAACGGCGTGTCCCAGAAGGAGCTGCTCATGAGCGCCTTTGCGGCCCTGAACCACCGGACCAACAAGAAGGTCAAGGTGGACGAGGAATACGAGGCCATGCTCACGGGCAAGGACCGGAAGGTCATCGACCTCCTGAGCCTGTTCCTGCAGATCGGCGAGTACCTGGACCGGAGCATGGACGGCGTGGTCAAGAGCATCCGCTGCGACATCGACGGCGAGTCGGTGGTCATGCACGTGATCTCCCGGGAACACTCGGTCTTCGCCGACCAGGTCATCGACGAGTGCGGCAAGAAGTTCAAGCGCATCCTGGGGCGGGAACTGCAAATTAAAAATGAAGTGGTGGCGTCCTGATCCCGGAGCCACCAAAAAAAGGGCTGTTGCACCTGGAAAAGTAAGGGGCAGCTGTCCGGCACGTAAATCACATCCAAGGTCGACTTGACGCGAACAGCGAAGCTGTCCGTGGAGCGGAGACTGGGATGTCTTTACGTGCCGGACTGCGACCGAAAACTTTCTCTTGGTGCAGCAGCCCTTTTGGCGTCAGATTATCAGCGTCAGGGACACCGGACAGTGGTCCGAGCCCATGACATCGGTGTGGATGGCCGCGTCGGCGATGAGGTCCCGGGCGTTTTCTGAGGCGAAGAAGTAGTCGATGCGCCATCCCGCGTTGTTCTTGCGGGCGTTGAAGCGGTAGCTCCACCAGGAGTATTCCACCTTGTCCGGGTACAGCTCCCGGAAGGTGTCGATGTAGCCATCGGCCAGGAACTGGTCCACCCACTGGCGCTCGATGGGCAGGAAGCCCGAGCGCTTGGCGTTGGACTTGGGATTCTTCAGGTCCATGGGGCAGTGGGCGGTGTTCACATCGCCGCAGACGATGACCTTTTTCCCCTGGGCCACCAGGGCGTCCACGTCCTTCTGGAAGCAGTCGTAGAAGTCCATCTTGAACTGGAGGCGCTCCTCGTCCTTCTGGCCGTTGGGAAAGTAAATGTTGAAAAACGTGAAGTCCGGGTACTCCATGATGATGGTCCGGCCCTCGTGGTTGAACCGGTCGTCGGAGAGGCCGGTGGTGATGGACAGGGGTTCTTGCTTATAATAGACGGCGGTGCCGCTGTAGCCGGCCCGTTCCGCGGGGTGGAAGAAGGCGTGGTAGCCGTCGATGGCCTTCAGGCCGTCGTCCAGCTGGGAATCGTCGGCCTTGACCTCCTGGATCCCCAGGATATCCGGCTGGGCGGACAGCACCCATTCCACAAAGCCCTTTTTCTGCGCGGCGCGGATGCCGTTCACATTCCAGGAATAAAGTTGCATGTCGTTCTCCTTTGTCTGAGTCTTGGTATCATTATAAGGTAAGGCCGTTAAAATGTAAAGGCACCAGGGCCGATGCCCCGGGAGATTTTGGCCCATGGCGAAATCCTATCCGAACTCTCCCTTCTTTTTATGGATTTTTAAACATGCTTCTGTTATACTGATATGAAATGATGAATGTGACACAGAGGAAGGAAAAATCCATGAAATATATAATCGGGCTGGATGGCGGACTTACCCAGACAAAAGCAGTACTCTTTGATTTGAAAGGCGCCGAAATCAATAAAATCATGGTCGAAAACGAAATCCTGGCGGATGGCGACCGGCGGGAGATCGAGATGATTCCCTTTTGGGAAATGGCGGCGGCATCGGTTTCCCTGCTGATGTCCCAGGGGCCGGCGGAACCGGATGACATCATGGGCATCGGCCTGACGGGACAGGGCGAGGGGCTCTGGCCCATCGGCCAGGACGGCAAGCCCGTGGGCAACGCCATTTTGGGCATCGACCACCGGGCCAGCGACGAAGCGGCCTACGTGCGGGAACGGACGCCCGGCATGGGCAAGCTCATCCACCGCAACATCGGCTGTCCGGTGCGGGAGGGCAGCGCCCTGATGATCCTGCGCTGGATGAAGAAGCACCGGCTGGACCAGTACCGCCGGATCAAGGTGGTACTCTTCGCCAAGGACTGGCTGCGCTACTGCATGACCGGACGGATGGTCACGGACTTTTCCGACGGGGTGTCCTCGTTCCTGCGGTTCCCCAACGGCCGGGTCCCCAGCCAGATGCTCACCGTGCTGGAGCTTTCCGACGCGGTGGAAAAGCTGCCCGGGGTGCTGGACGCGGCCAACATCGCCGGCACCCTGACGGAAGAAGCGGCCCAGAAGATGGGCCTGAACCCCGGAACCCCGGTGGCCACCGGGGCCATGGACATGGTCTCCGCCTCATTGGGCGTGGGAGCCATCACCCCCGGGGATGTGTCCGTGGTCATGGGCGCTCCCAGCTCGGCCATGGTGGTCCACGAAAAGGAAAACTGTGACCCTACCCGGTTCTGGCAGCACTTCATCTGCCACGCTAAGGATGACCTGGCCCTGGAGGTCATGTCCACCGTGGACATCACCGCCAACATCGAGTGGGCCCTGGAAGAGCTCACCGGCACCCTGGATTACGCCCTGGCGGACCAGCTGGTGGAACAGGCGGCCCCAGGCAGCGGCGGCGTCATCTTCCAGCCGTTTCTGGCGGCGTCCCGGGAACGGGTGAACATGGTCCCCGGCAACGCCACGGCCAGCTTTTTCGGCATGACCGAGGCCACCACCAAGCGGCAGATGCTGCGCTCGGTGTACGAGTCCATCGCCTACTCCCTGCGGGATTCCATGATGGATTACAAGGAAATCAGCCGGATCATGCTCTCCGGCGGCGGCCCCTCCGGCGGCGTGCTGCCCCGGATCATCGCCGACGTCACTGACTCCACGGTGGCCGTCTCCAAGGGGTCGGAATTCGCGGCCCGGGGCGCGGCCATGGCGGCCGGCGTGGGCCTGGGGGCTTACCAGGATTTTGACGACGCGGTCAAGAAATGCTGCAAACTGGAAAATGTGTACCAGGCCAAGCCCAAGGCCATCTACGAGGACGGCTACCTGCTGTACCGGGATCTCCGGCGGGCCTTCGCCCCCCTGTGGGGACGGCGGCAGGCGCTGCTGCTCAGGCATCAGAAATAAGAAGGAAACAAGTCCTGTAAGTGCAGGTGTCAGGGGCAGGACCCCGTCAGGACATCTGCACTTTTATGGCATTGCGACGCAGGCGCGGCCGCACCTGTGAAAATCTGGAGGATTCCCGCATGGATTCACAAAAAAGATTGAAAAGCAAGGGCAAGGCATCCTCGTACATCTTATCCGTCATTTTGATCCTGTGCATGTTTGCGGCGGTCATCACCATCGGCATGCACCAGGTGGCGGAAAATGAGGAGAACATCCACGAGGAAGTGCTCGCCACCCTGGATTTGAATGCACAGGTCATCAGCCAGCAGATCGGGGACATGTACGTGTCCCTCAGTGCGGCAGCCCCCGGTCTGGCCTTTGAGGCGGGGTTCACCCAGGACCAGATGCTCCTTTCCATGACGGCCCTGCGCAACGCCTGCGGGTTCGACTACGTGGTCCGCACCAATTCGGAGGGGATCGCCTTCAATTATCAGGGCAAGGAAAACATCAACCTGTCCGGCCGCCAGTACATCCGCGACGCCCTTCAGGGGAAGCAGGCCTGTGAATACGTCGCCTCGGGGACCTACGACCCCAGCAGCGCCTACGTCATCCTGGCTGTTCCGATCGCCTACAACGGCACGGTCACCGGGGTCCTCCACGGAAGCTACAAGGTGTCCAACCTGGACGGCATCCTGGCCAAGTTCGCCAAGAACGGCCGGATCACCAGCAGCGGCACCTTTATTGTGGCCATGGATGGTACCGTTATCGGAGCCAGCGACCGGAAGGCCAGCTGTGATCCCTTCATCCAGGTGCTCCTGGGCAAATCCGGGGTCCGGAGTACGGATGCCGACGCGGTGGCCGCCAATCTGAAGGCCGGGAAGAGCGGCTACCTGACCCTGACGGACAATGGCAAGAAGCAGTACTATTACTACGAGCCCCTCACCGATGTGAAGAGCTGCCAGTGGGTGATGGTGACGCAGGTCAGCCAGTCGGCCATCGCCGAGAACAACCGGCCCCTGGTCATCGCGCTGATCTTCCTGTCGGCGATCGCCGTGTGCATCACCGCCGCCCTGATTTATTCCGTGGTCCGGCGGCAGCAGCTCATGGATCTGCGGAGCCGGGAAGCCCAGGAGCTTTCCAAGGCTCTGGCCGACGCCGAGCAGGCCAACCGCGCCAAAAGCGATTTCCTTTCCCGCATGAGCCACGATATCCGGACGCCCCTCAACGGCATCATCGGCATGACCTACCTGACCCGGGAGATGGCCCTGCCCGAGGCGGCCCTTTCCAATCTGGACAAGATCGGCACCTCCTCCAAGTTCCTCCTGAGCCTGGTCAATGATATCCTGGATATGTCCAAGGCCGAGAGCCAGGAGATGGTGTTCAACCCCGAGCCCTATCCCTTTGAGGATTTCAACGCCTATCTGGACGCCGTGATCCGGCCCCTGTGCGACGAGAAGCGCCAGGAATTCCGCTTCGAGGCCGAGCCCCTGGAGGGCTACACCCCGGTGGTGGACATCATGAAGATCAACCAGATTTATTTCAACCTGCTGTCCAATGCTGTGAAGTACACGCCGGAGGGCGGGACCATCACCCTGCGGATCCAGGAGGAATGGGTTCCCGAGGACCACATCCGCTTCACCATGATGGTGAAGGACAGCGGCATCGGCATGAGCGAGGAATTCCAGAAGTCCATGTTCGAGCCCTTCACCCAGGAAAACCGCCGGGATGCCTCCATGGCCCGGGGCACCGGGCTGGGACTGGCCATCGTGAAAAGGACCGTGGACGCCATGGGCGGCATCATCACCGTGAAAAGCAAGACCGACGAGGGAACCACCTTCACTATCATCATCACCTCCCCCTGCGTCCCTCAATCCGCCCTGGAGGAAGAAAAGCGGGCGGAGGCCCGGGTATCCGACCTGGATTACAGCGGCCTTGCCGGCCGGCACATCCTGCTGTGCGAGGATCATCCCCTGAATCAGGAAATCGCCAGGGCCCTGCTGACCAAAAAAGGGATGCTGGTCCAAATCGCCGAGGACGGGCAGAAGGGGCTGGAGATGTTTTCCAGGACCCCGGTGGGGTATTACGACGGCATCCTCATGGATATCCGCATGCCGGTGATGGACGGCTACGAGGCGGCCCGGAGGATCCGCGCCCTGGAACGGCCGGACGCCAAAACCATCCCCATCCTGGCCATGACCGCCAACGTCTTTGCCGACGACGTGCAGAAATGCCTGGACGCCGGCATGGACGGTCACATCGCCAAGCCCATCGACCCGGCCCGGCTCTACGAGGCGCTGCTGAAATTCTGCGCCGGGGAAAAATCCTGAAGGCAGGAAAATCACATACAAAAGAGAAAGACCAGAAGATGGCTGCCATCCTCTGGTCTTTTTTACGGGGTGTTCCGGTGTTTTTTGAGTGTCAAAATAAATCACTGCAGCTTTTTCTGGAGCATGGACGGGTTGGTGGCGTGGGCCAGGGCCGTCTGGGCGGTGACTTCCCCCCGGCGCACCATGCCGGCCAGGTAGGTGTCCATGGAGAACAGGTCCTTCTGGTTGGAGGAGTAGATGAGGCCGCCGATCTGGTGGGTCTTGTTGTCCCGGATCATGTTGGCGATGCCGGCGTTGACGGTGAGGACCTCGAAGACCGGGAGCAGGCGGCTGCCGTCGGCGGCCAGGACCAGCTGCTGGGAGACCACGGCGGACAGGCACATGGAAAGCTGGACGGCGATCTGGGCCTGCTGGTTGGGCGGGAAGGCGTCGATGACCCGGTCGATGGTGTCCGCCGCGCTGATGGTGTGCATGGTGGAGATGATCAGATGGCCGGTTTCCGCGGCGGTCATGGCCACGTTGATGGTCTCGTAGTCCCGCATTTCACCCAGCAGGATGTCGTCGGGGCTCTGGCGCAGGGAGGCCCGCAGGGCGGTGACGTAGTCCCGGGTGTCGGTGCCGATCTCCCGCTGGCTGACGATGCTCATCTTGTGGGGGTGGAGGTGCTCCAGAGGGTCCTCCAGGGTGATGATGTGGTCCGCCCGGGTCTGGTTGATGTGGTCGATCATGCAGGCCAGGGTGGTGGACTTGCCGCTGCCCGCCGGCCCGGTGATGAGAATCATGCCCTTGCGGATGTCCGCCAGGCCGATGACGGAATCGGGGATGCCCAGGGCCTTGGGATCCGGCAGGTTGAAGTCGATGATGCGGATGACGGCGGAGGCGGTGCCCCGCTGCTTGTAGGTGCTGGCCCGGTACCGGGAGACGCCGGGGAGGGCGAAGGAGAAGTCATCGTCGCCGTTCTTGCTGAAGGCGTCGTAATTCCGCCCGTCGGCGATGGTGTAGATCCCCTGGATGAGCCGGGCGGTGTCCTTGGGCATGAGCCGGTCCTTGGTGACGTGGATCAGCTTGCCGTTGATCTTGTAGGTCAGGGGAAGCCCGGTGACGATGAAGATGTCGGAAGCCCCCTGTTGGGTGGCGTGGGTTAAGATGGTCTGAATATCCATATGTGGCTCCTGTCATTGAATGGGCAATAAATTGAGGGTGGTGTCGCTGGGGGTCCAGGTGCCGGTGTTTTCCACCTGCCACTGGCTCACGGTGTAGTAGCCCTCACCGGCGGCCCCGGGGTAATGGGGGGTGACGGCCACGGCCAGCTTCTGGCTGTCGCTGATCTTAAAATCCGCCGTCAGGGTCCGGGCGCCGCCGTCCCAGGTCCAGCCCGTGGGAGGCGCGGCGGCCACAGCGGCCTCCAGGCCCCCCTGGCCGCCGCTGGCGGGGTAAAGGGCCGCCAGGGCGTCGTCCAGGGCGGCCAGACCTTCCTCGGCCTGGCTGCAGGCGGCGTAGTAGGCAGTGGTGTTGTCGGTGGTGGACTGGGCCAGCTTCTTGTCAGCGTTGGCGCTGACCACCGACAGGGTGGCGAAGGTCACCAGGCAGAGAACGGTGAAGATCACCAGCAGGAAGGAGGCGCCGGTGTTCACAAAGCCGAATTTTTTCTTTTCCATAGCGGCCTCCTTATAAGGTTTTGGGAATGTGGCTTTCCATCTCCAGGGTGTACAGGCTCTGGCTGTCGGAAAGCCGGACGACGGCGATGGCGGTTTTGACCAGCCGGCCGTCACTGGTCTGGCGGATATCCATGCGGTAGGCCGAGCCGCTTTCCGGATGGGCCCGCCAGTTGGCGTCGTAATACAGGTGGAGCCCGCCGTCGGCCGGGGACTCGGTGGCCGCCAGGCTGTGGCGGATCAGGGCGTTTTTGGCGTCAGTGGGAGCGCTGCGGATGATTTCCGCCGCGGTCTGGGCCTCCTGGACCGCCTGGGACCGGGCCGCCGTGTCCACACTCAGGGTGTGGGCCTTGACGAAGATCTGGACGCACACGGCGCTGGCCAGGGCGAAGAACAGGATGGCCAGGATCATCTCCACGAGGAGCAGGCTGTAGCGGGAGTGGGTGGTTCGGACGGGTTTCATGAGGTCGTCCCTCCCGCCGCCGTGCCGGTGACCTTGAGGCAGGTGGTCTGGGTCCTGCCGCCGGTGTCGGTGATGGTCAGGCTCAGCAGGCTGCCGTCGGCGCTGGGGGTGAAGGCCTGGACCTCGGTGATGGTCTGCCCCTGGCCGGGGACCACCGCCGTGCCGTCCTTGATGAAGAGCTCCATGAGCTCGCCCTGGTAGGCGTAGAGGTAGGTGGTGGTGCCGGCGCCGCTGCCGCTGCCGGCGATGACCAGCGCGGGCTGGCTGCCCACGGTGCCCACGGTGATCCGCCCCGCTCCGTCGTTCTGGCGGACCTTCTGCTCCACGTAGGTCATGGCCGTGCGGCTGGTGTAGTGCTCGTTGAGCCCCGTCACCGTGCCCTTGTACACGTTGATGCCGATGATGATGACGATGAAGGCCGAGGCGGCGAAGAAGCAGAACAGGGCCAGCACGAAGACCAGGTCCACGGTGTGGCCCCGGGAGCCCTTTCCGCGGATCATGATTTCCCTCGCAGGGAGACCACGGTGATATCCGGCATGACGTTGGAGGCGAAGCACTGGTAGTCGATGTAGTAGCGGCTCTTGTCGTAGGTCAGACCGTAGTGTTTTTCAAGGTAGGCCACGTCCGGCGGGTACTGGCCCTCAGCGGCGTAGCAGTGGACCACCGCGTGGCGCACCGCCGTCTCCAGGCGCCGGGTGCTTTCCGTGGTGGAGGTGGCGGACACGTCCTGCACCGAGTAGCAGAAGAAGGCGAAGAAGGCGGCGAAGATCAGGACGGAGATCAGGGCGCCCCGGGAGACGGTGGATTCCCGGGCGTTGGCGTTGAATCGGTTTTTCATGGCAATCCTCCCTTCCCGGTCATCCGATGTTGGACATGATCCCCAGCAGGGGGAACATGACGGAAAGCAGGATCAGCCCGACGATGACGGCGATGATGGCCACCAGGGTGGGTTCCAGAACCGCCAGGGTGTGCTCGATGGAGTCGTCCACCTCGTCGCTGTACTGGACGGCGATCTGGCCCATGGCCTCATCCATGTTGCCGGATTTGCCCCCCACGGCCAGGATGCTGTCGTAAATCCCGGAGAACAGCCCGGCCTGGTGCAGGGCCGCCGCGAAGGATTCCCCCTGGGCCAGGGATTTCCGGCACAGGCCGATCTTGGCCCTGATGGTGGGGTGCTCGGTGATGCTCTCCACCAGGTCCAGGCACTGGTCCGTGTCCAGGCCGCTGGAAATGGTCATGGACAGGCCGTTGGCGAAGCGGCTCAGGGCGATCTTCTCATTGAGCTTCCGGGTCATGACGAACCGGGCGGCAAAGCGGCCGAATTTCTTGCGCCCCGCCGGGGATTTGGAAAAGTACATGGCCAGGCCCAGGATCACCGCCAGGATGGCGACGAAGACCAGGGCGTACTGGCGGATGACGTTGCCCGCGGCCAGGACCCCCTGGGAGAAGCCGGTCATCTCCGCTCCCAATTGGATGAAGACCTGGTTGAACACCGGCATCACCTGAACCATGAGGACGATGATGATGAGCAGCATCATGCCGATCATGATCAGGGGATAGGTGATGGCGCTCTTGACCCCCTTGGCGATGGCCTCCTCCCGGCTGTAGTACACGGCCAGGGAGTCCAGCACGTTGTCCAGCTTCCCGGTCATTTCCCCCAGGCGGATCATCTCCAGCACGTAGGTGGGGAAGACCCCGGAGGCCTTCAGGGAATCGGAGAAGGACAGCCCCGTGTTCAGGGCGTCGCTGATCTCCTTTAAAATAGCCTGGCCGCCCCGGGCCTGGGTGTCCTCCAGCATGATGAGGATGCCCTCGTCAGTGGGGATGCCCGCCTTGACGATCATGGACATCTGATCGCAGAAGGACGCGATCTCGTTGTTGCTCAGTGGTTTTGCGTTTTTCATTTTCTCACCTCGAATTTCTGTCACTGCCAAAATCAATAGATGTATTTGGTCTGGTAATGGCTGCCGTCGCCGATGTAGTCCTTGACGGAGCTGTTGTCGTTGTTGGCCCCCAGGGTGGGGTCCATCAGCGTCCAGGTGCTGCCGTTGAACTGGATGATCCCGTTGACCCACCCCGATTCCTGGGTGTAGACCGAGATCCAGGCGTGGTAGGCGCTGCCGGAGTATCCCACCTCCAGACGGGTGGGGATGCGCTGGGACCGCAGCATGGCCGCCATGAGGGCCGTGTAGTCGAAGCAGATGCCCTTGCCCGACTTGAGCACGGCGTCTACATCCGGCAGGTAGCCGGTGGTCACGGTAGCGGCCTCGTCGTTGTCGTATTTGATGTTCTTGGTCACATAGTCGTACACATTGGCCACCACATCCAGGTCCGTGTCCGCCCCCGACGCCAGTTCCTGGGCCTTGGCCACCGCCTGGGAGTCCGCTGTGAAGTTCACGTACTGGCTGGGGTAGAGGTAGGGCCCGAAGGCGTTGGTGATGGCGGCGTCCACCGTCTGGGAAAAGGCCGTGGTGTATTGGTTGTCGTAGGCGTGTTCCAGCACCGTGACGGTGTAGGCGCCGCTGTCCCCGGTCAGGGGGAAGGTGGCCCAGCCGCTCTTTAAATCGTAGGTGGTGGTGACGCCGCTGGGCTCGGCAATCTGGAGCTTGACCTTGTCCGACGAGCCGGTGTAGCTGACCATGACGTAGCCCTCCGAGGTATGGGAGGCGTCGATGGTGGCGGCGGGGCTGGTGTAGGCCACGGTGCCGTCTGCCGCCGGGGTGAGCACCTGGGGGGTGCTGTCCCGGCTGCCTTTTTTGGCGGTTCCGCCGCAGCCGGACAGGATCAGGCACAGGCACAGGAGGAGCAGTCCGATGGGTCGACCATGTTCCCGGTAAAGGCGTCGTTTGTTCATGGATATCCTTTCAGGAACCTTCAATTGTCAAATTTTTATAAAGTCATTATAACACAGCCGGGGATGGTTGGAAACGGAAAACAGATAAAAGTTATCAAGGCCGGAAAAACAGAGGCTTCCGGGGAATGGCAGGCCCTGCCTTAGGAAAATCTTTGGACGTGTGACTATCGTGTGACGTGGCGGGGTTATACTAATCCTAATTAAAAGCGTAAGTCTGACTAAAACTCGGATCGAGGAGTTGAAAAATCCGGAAAAGGAGCGGAATATGAAAAAAGAAACAAAGAAAGTCGCCATTCCCCTGTTGCTGGGGATCGTGCTGATCGCCATGGTGGGGACCTTCGCTGCCATCTACACCTCCACCACCACCCAGGCCGATGTGTCCACGGACAACCTGGGCATCGAACTGGTGCAGACCGGCGGCAGCGGCGCCGTTTCCATGAGCGCCACCAATAAATACACCGGCGGGTTTTCCTACAAGGGCGTGCCGGGGGATACGGTGGCCGAGCAGGTCGCCGTCAGGAACACCGGCAGCCGGGACGCCTACGTCCGGGTCATCATCAACCGGAGCTGGCAGAAGGACGGGACCAAGGTTTCCGACCTGGATCCCCAGGAAATAAGCGTCCTGAGGAGCAGCGGGGACTGGTACGTGGATGAAACCAGCGACAGCAACCACGAACAGATCGTGTGCTATTACAAAGCACCCATCGCGCCGGGAGCCACCACGGCCAACGTGATGGATTCCTTTGCCGTGCTCAAGGATCAGCTTGAAAAGAACACCAACGCCTATTCCGGGTATGAATCCCACATCGAATTCAAGGCCGACGGCATCCAGACCAGCGCCGCCAAGGACGCCATGCTGGCGGAATGGGGCGTCAAGGTGAACCTGGACAGCAGCGGCAACATCACCGCCATGCCGACGGAACAGCAGGATTAACAGGGGGGTAAGCGCATGAGAAAGACAATCACAGCCATAATGATCACCCTTGTGATGATCGTCAGCGCCGGCGCCGTTTACGCCGCCGACAGCTTCGTCTTCCAGGGGAGTTCCCAGAAATTCGTCACCGATGTGTCCGGCACCGCCGGATCGGGCTTTGACAACATGGAGCCCGGTGAATCGAGGGACCTGAGCCTGACCCTGACCAACGCGGACAGCAACGACACCAATTTTTACATGAGCGCTGAAATCTTGAAGAACATCGCCGAACAGGGCGACAAGAACGCCATTTACGACTTCTCCATCGCCAAGAACGGCACCGTGTTCTTCGACACCGTCATCGGCGGCAGCAGCTCGGACAAGCAGAACATCTCCATCGGGTCCGAATACCTGCAGGAAGATAACACCATCCTGCTGGACACCCTGTCCAAGGGCCAGAAGGATACCATCACCATCAGCCTCAAGCTGGACGGTGACTCGGCGGAAAATGCCTACATGAACCAGAGCGGGAAGATCCAGCTGGTCTTCAGCGCCGGTTCGCCGGTGACACCGTCGCCGGGCAACATCGTCAACACCATCGTCCGGTACGTCACCGGACAGGGAACCGTGACCACCGTCAACGTGAACACCGGCGTCCAGGGGGCCATGACCCCCATCATCATCGCCCTGGTGCTCCTGGCAGCGGCCATCATCATCATTTTCGCGGTGTTCAAGAAGAAAAGGAGGGATCGGAATGAATAACCCACAGGTCAAACGCCTGACAGCGGCCCTCGCCGCCGCGGTCCTGATCCTTTTGGCAGCGGCCTTTGCGGCTCTGCCCGTCCACGCGGCGTCCAGCTACCAGATTTCCTTCAAGGGCGGCTCCCACGGCACCATCACTGTGGGGACTGAAAATCAAGGCGTAGATTATGAAATTGACGCGGCCTATCAAAGCAACCTGGATACGAGCCAGATCCGGGTGGAACCGGAATCGGGCTACTACTGCACCGGCTGGAGCCCGGAAGTGGAAACCTCCGTCACCGAAAAGGCCACCTACGTGGCCCAGTACAAGAAGATCATCGACGAAGCCGTGTACCGCGTGAATTACGTGGATAACTACGGCAACGAGCTGGCCACCCAGGCCGTGCGCATCACCAACAACGGCGTGTCCGTCACCGAATACGCCCTGTCCATCGAGGGTTACGCCGTGGACCAGGCCTCCAAGACCGTCACCGTGGCCAAGGAAGGCACGGAAATCACCTTCACCTACACCTCCACTGCCAGCCCCAGCGTGACCGACCAGGTCCAGACCGTGGTCCTCCCCGGAGGCAACACCGTGGTGACTACCGGCGGCGTGACCCCCGGGACCACCGCAGCGGGAACCACCGGCAATGCCGTGACCGCCGGCGGCAACGCGGCAGCCAATGGCACCACGACGGGCGGCAACGCCACCGACGGGACCAACGGCACCGTCAACCAGCAGGGACAGACCACCACCGTGGATGATAACGGCGTCCCCCTGGCCAATCAGAACGTGTCCAACAACAATAAGGGCAGCCAGATCCCGACCTGGGGATACATCGCCGGAGGACTGGGGGCAGCCCTGATTGCCGGCAGCATCATCTATCTGATCGTCCAGAAGCGCAGGAAGAATAAATCCAAGGACGTTTAAAGCGACGGACCCTTAGGATGATGGACCTGAAAAAAGACAGAACAGCGGCAGATCGCATACCTCGCGGTTTACCGCTGTTGTTCTTTTTACTTAAATTTACCCAGACCAACCTAAAATCTCCCTTGATGTATTGCTAAAACCCTTAAGAAACGATATAATATTCTAATAATTGGAGTATTTTACATTCAGTTGACAACAAGGAATGAGCGAAAATGTTAGGAGATGGAAACGGTGACTGTGATGAATTTAAATAAATCCGACGATGAACGGTGGACAGTGCGTCTGTTTGGGGAATTCTGGCTGGAGGGCTTGGGCAAGCGTCTGAGCGAGGATGTCATCCGGTCCGAAATGCTGACCAAGCTGCTGGCCTACGTCCTCTGTCATCACAATCAGGAAATGTCCGTCCAGGAGCTGACCGAGGCCCTGTGGCCCGAGGATACCAGCGACAATCCCGCCGGCGCCCTCAAAAACCTCATGTACCGGCTTCGGAGTCTGTTCAAAAAGACCTGGGGCGGCGATATTTCCTTTATCCACACCGGCCATGGATCCTATTCCTGGAACAAGGATGTGGTCCTGGAGCTGGATACGGAAATTTTTGACGCGGCGATCAGGAAGGCCAAGGCCGAAAAGGATCCGGAAATCCAGACCGGCCTGCTGCTCCAGGCTGTGGCCCTGTATCAGGGACCCTTCCTGCCCAAGCTGGCCAACGAATACTGGATCATCACCCAGAGCGCCTATTACCAGGGGCTTTACCTGAGTGCGGTTAAAAAACTGGCGGCCCTGCTGGAAGCGGCGGGGCGTTGAGGAAATGGCCAATTGCTGCAGCCATGCCCTTCAATTTGAAGCCCTGGACGAGGATATCCACACGGCCTTCATTCGGGCCCTCATCGGACAAAACAAGACCAAGATGGCCCTGGACCATTATAAAAAGGCCCGGGACATCCTGTACGAAAACCTCGGGGTGGCTCCGTCCACCGAGCTGAGGGAGATTTATGAGGAGCTCCTCAAGCAGACCCACCATCAGGAGATGGACCTGACGGCCATCGAAAGGGATCTGGCGGAGGAAGAGAGCCAGGGCGCGTTCCTGTGCGAGTACGGCGTGTTCAGAAAGACTTACCGGCTGGAAATCCGGCGGTCGGCCCGGCTGGGCATCTCCGTGTACATCGCCCTCATCACCGTGGTCCCCAGGGATGGGGATTTGGACATCGGCAGCCAGGCCTATCTGGACATCATTAACCAGGGCATGGACTATCTGGAAGAGGTGCTCCTCCACTCCCTGCGGTCCGGAGACGTCATTTCCCGCTACAGCGGGTCCCAGTTCATCGTCCTGCTGCCCACTTGCCAGTACGAGACGGCCAAGATGGTGATGCAGCGCATTGAAAATAATTTTTATAAAACCGGGTGCAACCGTGGCGTCAAGCTCCATTACAGCCTGGATGAAATGGAAGAAACCCAGCGTCACGCATAGGATGGAAGGATTTGCACGATGATTTATAGCGATAATTGCATACGCATTTGTATGGATTCAAAGGAAAGGGAACAGTTCAGGGGTTTTCTCTGCGGCGTGGCCGTGGAGGAACCGGTGGCCTTTTGCAATTGGATGGATTTTTTGGTGAAGGTGGATCAGGTGTACGACGCCATCGGCAAGCCCCAGCTCACCCATGTGATCCGCAGCTTCGACAACACGGCGCCGGCCTACAAGCCCTACGTGGCCAACCCGGTGCGCTACCACGAGAGCGAAGCCATCGCCCGGCTCCACGGCCAGGCGGCGACCTGTGACCTGCTGCTCCAAAGCCGTCACCACGCCGAATGGCAGGGCCTGCTCAAGCAGGAAGACGGCACCCTCCTGGGGCGGTTTTCCACCGCCGAGGAATGTCTGGAGTTACTGCTGAAATGATCCCGCCTGACGGCGCCAGTGGGCGCCGGGGCGGGGTTTCTTTTTATGACAAAGGGGCAGTGGGCAATTTGGAAGAAAGAAAGGCTTTTTGACAGGTATGTGACTGGGATGTGACTGATGGCTGATATCATGGGAGCATACAATAGGTTTACTTTAAAGAAGCTCTGCCGTCAGGCAGGTCATATAGCAAAAAGCCAACGAGGTTTACGAAAGGGGAAAAATCATGAAAATCAGGAATAACTCAAAATTAACAGCAGGACTTACCGGCGTGCTGATGATTTTGTTCATCATGCTCACAGGAGGGACGGCCCTGGCCGCAGGCACCGGCTCCACAGGATCCGGCATAACGGCTAAGACCGTCTACACCTACGAGGATGATGCCATGAAGGTGACAGCCACCCTTTCCGACGGCAGCGCCATCCCCACGGGCTCCACCCTCAAGGTGGACGCCCTGACGGATCAAACCACCGACGAAAACGTCAAGGCCCTGTACACCGACGCCAAGACCATGATCGACAACCAGGCCGCCAACGAAAAGTACACCCTGGACAGCTTTGCCGCGTACAACATCTACTTTAAGAAGGATGACAATACCTACGTGCCCAGCACCGGGACCATGACCCTGGAAGTCACTTACAAGGCAGCCAACGCCCCAGAAGCCTACACCAAATCCACCGCCGGCGGCAAAGCCGTGGTGGTTTACCAGAAGACCCAGATCAAGGACATCCTGGGCAACAGCACCTATATCTTAAGCAATCTGGGAACAGCCAAGGACGCCGATCAGAAGGACATCATCTCCAAGAAGGAACTGGATGAGTCCGGCAACCTGAAGGCCCTGACCTTTAAAGAAAGCACCTACCTGCCGGTAATTTTGGCGTGGACGGAAAACAACGCCCAAGCCGCAGCCAACGGAGCGGTTACCCCGACGCCCACCGCCGCGCCCAGCGTGACAGCGGCACCCACCGCGGAACCCAGCACCACCGCCGATGAAAACACCGACACCACCGTGACTCCGACCGCCGAACCCAGCGCCACCGCTGCGCCTTCCACCACCGTAGAAAACGGCAATGATTCAGCCACGGACAAGGCTGACGCGGCCAACAATACCGTGAACAAGGACGACTTCACCCTGGGGGACAACCAGACCACCAACGAAGCCCTGGTGGACGGCAGCACCGGCTCCGGCATCCTGACGGACAACACCGCCAAGGGCGTGACCAGCACCGATGCCAATGGGAAGAAGATCAGGACCTATACCTACAAGAGTGACGATGTGACCGTCACCGTGACAGCGGATGATACCAGTGCGCTGCCGGATGGGGCGGTGTTGAAGGTGACGCCGCAGACTGTCGATAAAGATTTACAGACCAAATTGAATGAAAAAGCATCATCGGATAATGTTGGCATCAGGAGTGTACTGGTTTATGATATCAGTTTTGTTTTCAATGGTATTGAAGTTGAACCAAGCAATGCGGTAAGTGTTTCGATTTCGACAACCAATGTAAAAGCCGGTGATCAGGCGACCGTATACCATGTGAGTGACGATCAGACAAAAGGCCTTGAAGATGTTAAAGCCTCAACGACAAATGATGGCAAGGTAGAGTTTAGTGCCAAGCAGTTTTCAAATTATGTCATTATTAATGGTAACAATTCGACTCCAATTACAGTTAAAGTAAATCATTTAAACGCAGATGATAGTGACAAAGTCATTTATTCAGCCGATACTTATACTTTGGAAGGCGCAAAGCAATTGGACAATTATGCCAAAGCGGCAACGCCTGATAATACGGGAAAAGCAGATTGCTGGAATGTGGAAAAGGTATCTGTAACTGATGAGGCTACAAACAAAAAAACAGATTATAGTGCCGAAGCTGAGTGGAAAAGCATTAAGTTAACAGCAAATTCTACTGTGGATGTATATTATACGGCGAACACACAGAATTTCTATGGGTCGGTTAATTTCTATGATTATATTAAGGGAACATCAGGAATTGATTCTGCTTCGAACTACACTGGAGGAGATGCGAATTCCAGAATTTCTACAATAGGCTCAAATACGAACACCACTGTTAAAAACAAATATAATAATGTCGATGTTACTAAATATATTAATTCCTATATAGCCGGAACGACGAAAGAAGGCTATTCTACGAATGGGCATGACTACCTTTCAATTGTTCAAGGCCTGTTAACAGGAGTCGATTCGAATGGTGACCCTGTGTGGGGGAAAAATTCCAATGGGAATCAATTGTATGACCCGGGCTTTTTCACAACCACCGCGAAAACGGGGAAAACGCTTTACAATAGTGATCAATATAAATTGTATTTTTCGCAGAATGGTAATACTTCGACTTTAGGTAAAATGACAGATGGCTCTACGGCAACTTCTGATAAAGAACAACCAGTCTGGTATTCAAGTAATCCAGGAACAGTTGCTTATACGGCGACAACTGCGAAGACAAACAACTTTTTTCCTTTGAATAATCAAAATAATAATTACAAGAACGAATACTTTGGAATGAAGTACAAGATAAACTTTTCATTGGGAGACTATGTTGGCGATTTAACCTACAAATTTACGGGCGATGATGACCTTTGGGTTGTTTTGGATGACACAACTGTTTTGGATATGGGTGGTATTCACGGATATGAAACAGGCTCCATTGATTTGTGGACAGGCACAGTAACTTATACAACAAGAGAAGGCAGCTCTGACACGAATACAACAACAGTTGTACAGGGCAAGGGTATACTGGAAAAATTAGGTTATACTGATGCCGATGAAAATAATCTTGCAGTGTTGGATCTGACTGGGAATGGATATTTAAATGCTAAAACTGCAACACACACCATTACTGTTTTCTATATGGAACGTGGTGGAAATTTATCCAACTGTAACATGCAGTATACCTTACCCAAGGCCCAAATTGCCGATATCTCGGATGTTCCGACAACAGACATAACGATTAATAAAGTTAAAACAGATAATACAACTGCAGTTGGAGGCGCAACGTTTGAACTGAAAAACAGTGCGGGTACCGTCGTCGGGACCCAGACATCCAATAGCAGCGGAGCTTTGACTTTTAGCAAACTCCGGGAAGGTACGTACACATTAACGGAAACATCAGCGCCAGATGGATATGTCAGGTCCACGGATACATGGAAAGTTGTAGTTACCGTATCAGATGATAAAGATGCGTCTGCCGTGTTGCAGGACAGCAGCGGCAATGTCATTGCAGAAAACAAGATTCAGAACAAAACTGAAGAAGAAAAAGTGAAGGAACAGGTTGAATACAGTAAGACCTCAAAAGTAAGCAGTTGGACCGACAGGACATATGATATTAATATAACGGCGGCGTCCAAGGTGTCAAGTACGACTACCACCACATCGGCAGGAACAGCGGATGTGATGCTGGTGCTGGATCGGTCGGGGTCGATGGGCGACTATACGTATACTAATGTAGGGATTTATTCGAGCGTGAACTCAAGTTTGAATACTTCAAGTACATATTATATGTATATAGATGGTAAGTATTATCAGATGACATACGGAAAATATAACAACAAATTCCAATGGTGTGTCTATTATAGTAATTCTTGGAAAAAATGTAGTGATAATTCTTCGTGCGGTGTTTATTCCATAAGTTCAACGACAAAAATGGATGATTTAAAAACCGCTGCCAACTCGTTTGTCGATGGCATGTCATCCAACTCGCCGACGAGTAAAATTGGGATTGCTTCTTTCTCATCAGTGGGTTATGGTGGTGGCAATTTAGATAAATCGCTTGTGGAAATTGGTTCCGATACGAGTGCATTTAAAACAGCAATTAATGGTTTAAATGCGTATGGTGGTACATCACCGGAATTGGCGCTATCAAAGGCATATAGTGAACTTACCAGCGATACGGCAAAAGCAGATGGAAATCCGAAAGTGGTGATTCTCTTTACAGATGGGGAGCCAACCGGTGGGCATAATATGTCAGGCCTTGATAGCAATAATACCAATTATTGGGATTCGAAAAGCGCAACGGAAACACAAATAAAGGTATTAAAGGATCAAGGCATTACGGTTTATACCGTTGGTCTTGGATTAGGTACAAACGCCACAACCTGGTTGTCAGGGACGATTGCCAGTAGTCCGGACAAGGCTTATACAGCGTCAACCGCAGATCAACTACAGCAGCTGTTTAAAGAGATTCAAAATCAAATTACCCATTATTCAAGTGTGTCGGGAGCCACTATCAAAGACACCATTGATTCCAGGTTTGATGTCTTGGGAGATGATGACACTGTCATTACAACGGAAACGGTTGGTGATGATGGAACAAAGACATTGGGCAACGGAGGAACATTAACATTGGCAAGCAGTGGTGGAAAAGTGGGTTATGATAGTTCGACCGGACTGTTTTATGTGATTTGGGAAAATGCGACGATTCCAAATAAAAATGCAACTTCCGGAGCGACAAGCTGGACCAAAACCATCAAGGTTAAAGCAAAGGACAATTACATAGGGGGTAACGATGTTACAACCAATGCCAGTGATTCTTATATTGAAGTGGATGGAAATCAAAGTCCGCTTGGTCAACCAAAGGTCAATGTAAAATCCGATTTTGATATTTCGAATGCAGAAACCACAATTTTCTGGGGTGATTCTGTTAAAGAGGGTTCAACCCTTGATGATGTGACTGCTCAAATTGTTAAACAGGCAGTGGCTAAATATAACCTAAGTGTCAATGATTTTACAGTTACCTATTATTCGGATTCAAACTATACGGATCAGATAACGGATACCTCACTAATTGCCAATGCTCAACCAGAAATGGATACGGTCTATTATGCCAAAGTTACTTATAACAATTTGGGGGCTTCCTCACAGGAAAGTTTGACGAATACGACAGATAGTAGTGGCGCAGCGCATATTTCTGGTGATGCAAGTGAAATAAATCTAAATAGCACTTTGACAAAATATCCGGCAACGTTCACAGTCCATGTGGTCAAAGGCCAAATTCAAATAACCAAGACTATTGATAACCAGTACAGCAACATTGGTGCTATTAATTCCAACCAGACCTTTGTGTTTAGAATCCAGCGCTATAATTTAAATGTTGCTGGAACTGGTCCTGATAGTGGCGCGGCTACAGATACTTTTTATGAAACCATCAACTTTAATGCCAACCAAACGGTAACTACGAAGTCTAAGATTATTTCTCAGTTAAAGAAGGGTTGGTATGTGGTAACAGAAGAAACCAGTTGGTCGCCAAAATATTCCATTGCTAGTGGTAACGAAACTGGGAATTATGTTGGTAAAAATTTTGGAAAAGCTGCTGAAAGTAATAAGACAGAATTTACAGGGTTGGAAGTGCATGATAATACAATTGACAATACTAATGCTAGTAAATATGCCGTATATGCAGTCAGATGGGATGCAAGTAATAATAAGATAGAGTCCGGAATTACCCCACTTACTTATTCTTTTAAAAATAATATCAAACCCTCCTGGAACTGGCTTTCCGATACGGCAGCCGCAGTCAACCAATTTACAAACAAGTAATTAACAATTGGTCATAAGCAACACAAAATTCCACGGGACGCTTCGGCGTCTCGCTTTTTCGTTGACAAAAAATTTTGGAAGGGCATCGACGAATAAAATGCCTTCCGAAAAAATGTTTCCGCCCGCCAGACAAAATCGACGGACAGCAGCCACCAAATGTCTGAGCCTGGATTGACATACCATTCAATCATTGAAATTACTCCCGGCTATTGGACACGGAGTGTCCATCCTGTGATCCGTGTGTCTGCAAAAGGACTATTGTTGTCTGAAATTCAAAAAGGTATTAGGTCATTTGCCTGGAATGTTTTGAACGTAATATAGTTATACCGCCAGTCGGGTTATCGGCTGGCGGTATTTTATAATGTGTATAATGGAATAGTTTTTGTTTTGGCAATAGAAATTACAACGTGTCTGAAATGAAATTCAGCTTTAAATGGCTTCTTCCTCCGCGTCACTCCACTGGCTGTTGTAAAGGTCGGCGTAGAAGCCGTTCTGGGCCAGGAGTTCGTCGTGGGTACCCTGTTCCACGATGTCGCCGTCGCGCATGACGAGGATGAGGTCGGCGTTTTTGATGGTGGACAGGCGGTGGGCGATGATGAAGCTGGTGCGGCCGGCCATGAGGTTGTCCATGGCCCTCTGGATCAGGATTTCGGTCCGGGTGTCCACGGAGCTGGTGGCTTCGTCCAGGATCAGGACCTTGGGATCGGCCAGGATGGCCCGGGCGATGGTCAGAAGCTGCTTCTGGCCCTGGGATACGTTGTCGGCGTCCTCATTGAGGATCATGTCATACCCCTGGGGCAGGGTCTGGACGAAATGGTCCACCTGGGCAGCCATCGCTGCCAGGGCAACCTGTTCATCGTCGGCGTCCAGCCGGCCGTAACGGATATTGTCGGCAATGGTGCCATTGTACAGCCAGGTATCCTGGAGGACCATGCCGAAGAGGCTTCTGAGATCGCTGCGGCGGAAATCCCGGATATCGTGGCCGTCCACGAGGATGGCGCCGGCATCCACGTCGTAGAAGCGCATGAGCAGCTTGACCATGGTGGTCTTCCCGGCACCGGTGGGGCCGACGATGGCGATTTTCTGCCCGTCGTGGACCTGGGTGGAGAAATCGTGGATAATGACCTTATCCGGATTGTAGCCGAAGCGCACGTGGTCGAAGGTGATATTGCCCTTGAGGCCTTCGGGGTTGACCGGATCGGTCGGGTCGGCCACCGCTTCCTCTTCTTCCAGGAAGGCGAAGATCCGTTCCGCCGCCGCCATGGTCATCTGCAGCACGTTGGAGATGTTGGCAATCTGGGTGATGGGCTGGTTGAACTGACGCACGTACTGGATGAAGGCCTGGATGTCCCCGACCTCCACCTGGCCGTTGACCGCCAGGTAGCCGCCCAGGATGCACACCGCCACGTAGCCCAGGTTGCCGATGAAGGTCATCACCGGCATCATGAGGCCGGACAGGAACTGGGATTTCCAGGCGAAGCCGTAGAGCTTGTCGTTGAAGGTCTCGAAGGTGTTGTAGGCATCCTCTTCCTTATTAAAGGCCTGGACCACGGTGTGGCCGCCGTAGACCTCCTCGATGTGGCCGTTGATGTGTCCCAGGTATTCCTGCTGCCCGCTGAAGTGCTTTTGGGAGCGCTTGACGATGGTGACCACGAAGATCATGGACACCGGCAGGATGCACAGGGCCACCAGGCTCATCTGCCAGCTGATGGAGAACATCATGACCAGGATGCCGATGAGGGTGGTCACCGAGGTGACAATCTGGGTCATGCTCTGGTTCAGGGTCTGGTTGATGGTTTCAATGTCATTGGTCATGTAGGACAGGACTTCGCCGTAGGTGGTCTTATCAAAATAGCTGAAGGGCAGGTGGTTGAGCTTGGCGAAAACATCCTTGCGCAGCTGGTAGGTGATCCGCATGGCGATGCCCGTCATGATGTACCCCTGAACATAGGAGAAGGCGGCAGAAACCAGATACAGGATGACCAGGATAAAGACGATGTGTCCGATATAGGTGAAATCAATGCCGGAGCCGGTGTTGGAGATGGTGGCCATGATGCCTTCGAATATCTTGGTCGTCGCCTTGCCGAGAATTTTCGGCCCCACGATGTTGAAGACGGTGGAGGCGATGGCGAAGAGGAAGACGATGAGGATCCCGAATTTGTAACTGCCGATATAGGCAAGCAGTTTCTTGAAGGTCCCCTTAAAGTCTTTGGCCTTTTCACCGGTGCCTCCCATCGGGCCATGGCCCATGGGTCCGCGGCGCCGGGGTGCTTGCTTGGGCATGGCGTTTTTGTCAATGGTTTTTGGCATGGTTCAGTTCCTCCTTCCCCAGCTGGGAGCTGGCGATTTGCAGATAGGTGTCACAGGTCTTGAGAAGGGATTCATGGGTTCCCTTGCCCACGACGGCGCCTTCGTCCAGGACGATGATCTGGTCGGCGTCCATAATCGTATTGATCCGCTGAGCCACGATGAGCACCGTGGCGTCAACGGTGTAGGGCTTCAGGGCCTTGCGCAGGGAAGCGTCGGTCTTGAAATCCAGGGCGGAAAAGCTGTCGTCGAAGATGTACAGGTCCGGCTTCCGGGTCAGGGCCCGGGCGATGGACAGCCGCTGTTTCTGGCCGCCGGACACGTTGGTGCCCCCTTGGGCGATTTCCCGGTCGTAGCCCTCGGGACTGTTGGTGATGAATTCCGTGGCTTGGGCGATGGCGGCGGCCTGGGCCACTTCCCCGTCGGTGGCCTCTTCCCGGCCGAAGCGCAGGTTGGAGGCGATGGTGCCGGAGAACAGGATGCCCTTCTGGGGCACGTAGCCGATGTGGCTGCGCAGATCGCTGAGCCGGACATCCCGGACATCCGTGCCGCCCAGGGTGATGGCGCCGCCGGTCACGTCAGAGAACCGGGGAATCAGGTTGACCAGGGTGGATTTGCCTGAACCGGTGGAGCCGATGAAGGCCGTGGTCTCCCCGGGATTGGCCGTAAAGCTCACATCCTCAAGGACATCCTCGTCAGCTCCCGGATACCGGAAGAAGACGTGGTCGAACACAAGAGCGCCTGCCTGGCTTTCGGGGAAAGGCAGGGGATTTTGAGGGTCTTTGATCTGAGGCTCGGTTTCCAGGACATCGGCGATCCGTTCAGCGGATACCGAGGCCCGGGGAAGGATGATGAAGATGATGGAGACCATCAGGAAGGCCATGATGATCTGCATGGCGTACTGCATGAACGCCATCATATCACCGACCTGCATGGCAGACGCCGCAATCTGGTGGGCGCCGACCCAGACGATGAGCACGGAGATGCCGTTCATGATCAGCGTCATCATGGGCATCATGAAGACCAGGGTGCGGTTGACAAACAGGTTGGTCCGCGTGACCTCTTCATTGGCGTCGTCAAAGCGTTTCCCTTCATAGTTTTGGTTGCCGAAGGCCCGAATGACGGACAGGCCGTTCAAGTTCTCGCGCATGACCAGGTTCAGCTTGTCGACGAGTTTCTGGATGATTTTGAACTTAGGCATGACCAGGATGAAGATCAGGCCGATCAGGCAGACCAGGGCGGCGACGGCCAGGCCGATGATCCAGCCCATGGAGACATCCTGCCGCAGGGCCATGATGATGCCGCCGATGCCCAGGATAGGGGCGTAGGCGATCATCCGTATGGCCATAACCAGGAAGGTCTGGATCTGGGTGATGTCATTGGTGCTCCGGGTGATCAGGGAGGCCGCTGAGAAATGATTGAATTCCGGGGCGGCAAAGGATTCTACCCTTTTAAAGATATCCCGGCGCAGGTTCATGGCATAACCGGCGGCGATGCGCGACGCGTTGTACCCGACGGCGATGGTGGCCAAAACGCCGAGCAGGGACAGGCCGATCATCATGAGGCCGATGCGCAGGATGTAGTTGCGCTGGATGGCGGCGACGTCTGTGCCCAGCTCCTTATAGAAGAGCTTGGTGAACACCGAACCGGTTTGTTCCCGCATGCTTTCCGGCACCGTCTGGGCCTTTTCCCGGGCGGCGGTGAAATCATCGGCGGACAGCAGGCTCAGGTAGGGGGTCATCTGGTAAATCTTGGTGATGTCCATTTCGGCCAGGTTGCCGCTCATGTCCCCGGAGCCCATGGTCATGGAGGACAGGTCACCGCTGCCGGAGGAGGACATCGATGAGGATGTCATCCCCTGCATGGCCGAGGTGTCGATGCCCATGGCCGCCGCGGACTGGGGGTTGGACAGCATGGCTATGAGGGTGGTATCGTCCACGCTGGAAAGATCGTGGCCGGCGGCTGCGGCCTGGGCGCGGATATTGGCGATGATTTTGGCCTGGGCATTGGCCATGGCCGCGTCCTTGATCTTCTGGATGTTAGCGCTGTCCTGGATGAATTCGATGAAGGTCCAGCCGGCCTCGGAGAAAATGGGATCCAGCTCGGCATAGGCTGCCGCGGTGGGGTCCTTTAAAACGTACATGGCCTCATTGGCCGCCTGGGGATAGAGCTTGAGTTCCTCCGCCGTGGCGGTTTCCGGGGTGACCCGGGTGTAGCGGGTGCCCACGGCGACCTTCTGGTCGCTGGTCATGAAGGTCAGCATGAAGGTGAAGCCCTGATCGCTGATGGCGTCAGGGGCGGCGTGTTCGATCCCGCTTTCCTGGATGCCCACGTTGATGATGTCGCTCATCAGGTTGGGCAGGTTCAGGTCCGTGGTCGCCTGGACGAAGAGCAGGGCGATGCAGAGGATCAGGGCGCCGATGTAGGGTTTCAGGTAACGGCTTAATCGTGTCATTGGGACTCCTTCTGGGTGGGTTGGGATGGGTCGCAGGGGATAGGCGGCGGGTCACCGGCGGCCGTTCCGACGGCGTTCATCTGGATGGCCTGGCGGTAGGCACCGTTGAATTCCGCCAGCAGGGACAGCAGTTTCCGGGATTTTTCAGGGCCCATGATCCGGGCCGCGGTGTTGAAGTGGCCCAGGCCGGGGGCCCGGATGTCATCCAGCAGCGTGACGCCGGCGTCGGTCAGGTTGACCAGGGTGGCCCGCCGGTCATCGGGAGAGGGCCTTCTTATGATATAGCCCTTCTTATCAAGAACCTTAAGGATTTGGGACACATTGGATTTGGAGCTGTGGCTCATGGTGCAGATTTGGGAAACGGGGATGCCGGATCCGTCCGGTGTGGCCGAATCGTTCCTGCCGATTTGGAACAGGGTCCAGTACTCGCTGGGCCGGAGGTCGCAGAAACCGTCCAGTCCGTCCCTGAACTGGGCGAAAACCTGTTTCCGCAGGGTGTTCAGCTGGGAGAAGAGTTCCCGGCTGAAGGAAGAATTTTCCATCGTTTGACCGCCTTTCATAAAATGGTTTAGTCATTAAATAGATTAGTAGTTAAATATTTAACTTCCTAAATAGTTAAGTTACTAAAATATTATAATCCTTTTTTTGAAATTGTCAACCTGCGTATTAAAAATAATACGTGACATTGCCATAGAGTATGTTAAAATAATCACAGTCCTCGACATGGGACTCCGGGAAACCGGAAATAAAACGCTGCATCCCGGAGGGGAGCGGCAGTAAGGAGAAAAAAACATGTCAAACAATCATTTTAAGACCGTACGGATGACGCAGCTGGCTTTGCTCATTGCGATCGAGGCGGTACTTGCATTCACACCTTTCGGCTTTATCCAGATTCCACCGGTGTCCATCACCATCATGCACATCCCGGTGATCATCGGCGCCATTGTCCTGGGCCCGTTTTTCGGGGCGATCCTGGGCTTGTCCTTCGGCGTTTTGTCGATGATCAAGGCGACGTTCATGGCGGCGTCCCCGGTGGATCTTTTGTTTTCACCCTTTGCCAGCGGGTATCCCGTCCAGTCCCTGGTCATGTGCGTGGTGCCGCGGATCCTGCTGGGGGTCATCGCGGGGTATCTGTACCGCTTCCTGTCCGGGAAGATGAAGACCTCTGAGCTGGCCACGGGCATCAGCGCCGGCATCGCCACCCTGTGCCACACCTTCCTGGTGCTGGGATGCCTGGGGTTGTTCTTCAATGCCATGGCCCTGAAGGATATCTTCATGGTCATCATCGGCTTCAACGGTTTGCTGGAATTGGGCGTGGGCATCGTGGTGTCCGTCGCCGTGTGCCGTCCCCTGCTCAAATACGTCCGCAGCCACGGCATGTCCGCCTCATCCCAATCGGTCCAGGGCGCCAAGTCATGACCATCCGGATTCCCATCGGCGATATCCCGGGTTTCCGCATCGGCCACGCCCAGGATGAAGCCGGGGCCACCGGCTGCACCGTCATCCTCTGCGGTGACGGCGCGGCCGCCGGGGTGGACGTCCGGGGCGGCGGCCCCGCCTCCCGGGAAACCGATCTGTTGAACCCGGTGGCGTCGGCGGATGCCATCCACGCCTTGGTTCTTTCCGGCGGATCGGCCTTCGGCCTGGAAGCCGCCGGCGGGGTCATGCACTATTTAAAGGAACGGGACATCGGCTTTGATACTGGCGTGGCCAAGGTGCCCCTGGTCTGCCAGTCCTGCCTCTTTGATCTGCAGGTGGGCAGCAGCGGGGCCTGGCCGGACGCCGCCATGGCCTACGCCGCCTGCCTGGACGCGGAGAAAAATGAAACCCGCCGCGGTAACGTGGGGGCCGGCACCGGCGCCACCGTGGGCAAGTTCCGGGGCGTGGACGCCATGATGAAATCCGGCCTGGGGGTCAGCGCCGTGGCCATCGGCGATTTCAAGATGGGGGCCATCGTGGCAGTCAACGCCCTGGGGGACATCTTCGACGCGGAAAGCGGCCGGCGTCTCGCCGGCATGCTGGCGCCCGACGGCAAGTCCCTGGCAGATACGGAGGAAGCCATGCTGGAGTCCATCCAGCCCATGGCCAATCTGTTCACCGGCAATACCACCATCGGCGCCATCCTGACCAACGCCCGCTTTGACAAGACGGAGCTGACCAAGATCGCCGCCATGGCCCATAACGGCTACGCCCGGTCCATCCGACCGGTCCACACCATGGCCGACGGCGACAGCATTTACGCCCTGTCCTCCGGGGATGTGGCCGTGGATATCAACGTGGCCGGCACCCTGGCCGCCACGGTCATGTCCCGGGCCATCACCGACGCCGTGCTCTCGGCGGAGCCGGCCTATGGCCTTAAGACGGCGCGGATGCTCCAGGAGGCCGCCCGGTAACCAGGGAAAGGTTATGGCCGCAGTCTGGCATCGTATTTGAATTGAACCTGCCTTCCGGGGCAGGTTTTTTCATTATATTGACGGGGCCGCCGTGGCTTTAGCTGGTTTAAAGGGTGTCTGTGCTACAATTAATGCATCAAAACAAAGGATACGGAATGGATGAAAGCGGAAATAACGGAAATCACAGAAAAAGACCGGGCTTTTTACGGCAACTGGCTGCCGTCCCTGGTGGAGGCCCAGCACATCGTCTTAAAGGAATTGGAAATTTTTGAAAAGATATATTATGAAGACACGGGCCATGAGATGGCCGAGCACATCAAGAGCCGGATCAAGGGCGGGGACAGCAGCCTGGGCAAGTTAAAGCGCCTGGGACTGCCCATGACCGCCGACTCCGCCATTGAAAACACCACGGACTACGTGGGCATCCGGGTGGTCTGCGGCTTTGTGGAGGACGTGTTCGCCATCGTGGACCGGCTGAAGGGCAGCCAGGCCATGCGGCTGGAAAAGGAGAAGGATTATATCAGCCATCCCAAGGCCAACGGCTACCGCAGCTTTCACGCCATCTTCCGGGTGCCGGTGGCCTCCGGCATGGAGGCGGCGGTGGAGATCCAGCTGCGGACCATCGCTCAGGACTGCTGGGCCAGCCTGGAGCACCAGATGAAGTACAAAAAGGAAATCGCCCACGAGGCCCTGCTGGCCCGGGAGCTGAAGCGCTGTGCCGATGAAATGGCCTCCACGGATTTGTCCATGCAGACCATCCGGCACCTGATTGAGGAGGATACCCTATGAAACTGCTGCTGGCTGATGACGAAAAGGAATTGTCCCAGGCGATCTGCGCCATTCTGGAACACAAAGGCTACGAGGTGGACCCGGTGTACGACGGCAGGGAGGCCTTGGAAAAGGCCCGGATCCAGTACTACGACGGCTATATCTTCGACATCATGATGCCGGAGATGGACGGCGTGGAGGTGCTGTCGGCCCTGCGCCAGCAGGGGAACACCACGCCGGCCCTGCTTCTGACGGCCAAGGCCGAGGTGGAGGACCGGGTGAAGGGCCTCAACGCCGGGGCGGACGATTACCTGACCAAGCCCTTCGCCATGAAGGAGCTCATCGCCCGCATCGGCGCCATGACCCGGCGCAAGGAGATGATGGCGGACGACCGGCTGGTGTGCGGCAATGTGGCCCTCATGCGCCGGACCATGGAGCTGACCAACGGGGATTCGTCCATCCGGCTGAGCCAGCACGAATACGGGCTGGCTGAGCTGTTCTTCCAGAATCCCGGTAAAAACATCACCACCCCACAGATTCGGGAACGGGTCTGGCAGGGAGACGCCGCTGAGGAGGGAACGGTCCGGGTTTACACGGCCTACCTCCAGAACAAGCTGGGCGCCCTCCGGGCCGACGTGCGCCTGGTGGATGGCGGCAAGGCGGTTTACCGGCTCGAGGTGCCGTCATGATCCGCACCCTGCAAAAACGCTTCGTCACCATCACCATGGCGGCCATGCTCATCGTGGTGCTGGCCATCGGGTCGGCCATGTTTTTGTCCCTCAACCGGTCCATGACCAGTGATGATCAAAATACCCTGGAGGTCCTGTCCGAGAACAAGGGACGGATTCCGGAAATGAACGATTCGGATTTCAGCGCCTTCATGCAGCGCCTCACGGCGGTGGGCATCAATCGGGAGGCCATCCTGTCCAACCGGTTTTTCACCGTGACCTACAACACGGACGGCACCGTCCAGGTGGATCTGGACCACGCCAAGGGGGCGGATGAGGACAGCGCCAGAACCTACGCGGAATCGGTGCGGAAGCTGGGTGTGAGCGACGGCAAATACGGGGACTACCTTTATAAAATCACCCAGGATTCCAGCGGGACCCGTGTGGTTTTCCTAAGCGTTTTTGACACGGAGCAAACCCTCCAGTGGTTTGCGCGCAATGCCTTTTACGTTGGGGCGTCAGCCATGGTCATCATGTTCATCCTGAGCATGTTCATGTCCCAGCGGGCGGTCAAGCCCTTTGCGGACAACATGAACCGGCAGAAGCAGTTCATCACCGACGCGGGCCACGAGCTCAAGACGCCCCTGGCCATCATTTCCGCGGACACGGAGGTGCTGGAGCTGGAGGTGGGGGACGACAACAAGTGGATCGAGAGCATCCATAACCAGGTCAAGCGCCTGGACAAGCTCATCAAGAGCCTGCTCATCCTCTCCCGGGCGGAGGAGCAGGGGGATAAGGCCAAGATGGCGGATTTTGACATCAGCGCGGCGGTGCGCCGCAGCGCCGGCAATTTTGAGTCCGTGGCCAAAAGCCAGGGCAAGATGCTCACCCTGGACATCGCCGATGGCTTGAGCTGCCACGGCCGCCAGGACGACATCGAGGAGCTTACGGGCATCCTGGTGGACAACGCCATCAAGTACTCCAAGGAAGGGGAGACGGTGACGGTGTCCCTGGCCCGGGCAAAGGGCAGGAAGATCCAGCTGGACGTGACCAACCCCTGCGAGAACATGAAGGATGCGGACCTGGACAATCTGTTCCGGCGGTTTTACCGGGCGGACACTTCCCGGGCCCGGAGCACCGGCGGCTACGGCATCGGCCTGTCCATCGCCACGGCGGTGACGGAGGCCCACAAGGGAAAAATATCGGCCAGCCTGACCGGCGACGGACGGATTTGCTTCACCGTCGTTTTATGAGGATCCCGCGAGGGATCTTTTTTGATGGCTGAAAAAAACCATTCAAGAAAAGCAATTTTTTCACGATTTTCATATACAGCAAATTTTTTTCATGATATGATAGATTTGTAAATAAAATAAAGAGGTATTCAATGAAGTTTAATGAAATAATCAATAACGCGGCCATCATGGAAGCCATCGAAGAAATGGGCTTCACCGAAATGACGGAGATCCAGGAAAGGGCCATCCCCCAGCTCATGGCAGGGGGCGACGTCATCGGGAAATCCCAGACGGGGACGGGGAAGACCATGGCCTTCGCCATCCCGGCCATCGAAAAAATCGATCCGGAGCTCAAGAAGCCCCAGATCCTGGTGCTGCTGCCCACCCGGGAGCTGGCCCTCCAGGTGGCGGGTGAGTTTGACAAGCTCCTGAGCCATCTGCCGGACATCACCGCTTCCGCCGTGTTCGGCGGCGCGTCCATGGAAAAACAGATCCGTGAGCTGCGCCGGGGCGCCCAGATCGTGGTGGGGACGCCGGGCCGGGTCATGGACCACATGCGCCGCAAGACCCTGGTCCTGAATGACCTGAAGCTGGTGGTCCTGGACGAAGCTGACGAAATGCTGGACATGGGCTTCCGGGAAGACATCGAGCTCATCCTGGACCAGATCGACCATCCGGCCCAGATCGTCATGTTCTCCGCCACCATGCCGGCGCCGATCTTGAAGATCGCCAAGATTTATCAGAAGGACCCGGAAAAAATCGAAATCGCCCCCAAGGACATGGTGGCGCCGGGGATCAAGCAGAAGTATTTCAATATCAACGACCACCAGAAGCTGGAAGCTTTGGCCCGGCTGCTGGATGTGTACAAGCCCAACCGCTCCCTGATCTTCTGCAACACCAAGCATCTGGTGGATGAGCTGACCACCAACCTCCAGGACCGGGGGTACTCGGTGGACAAGATCCACGGGGACATGCGTCAGGAATCCCGGCTGGCGGTGCTCAAGCGCTTCAGCACCGGACAGCTGAAGATCCTGGTGGCCACCGACGTGGCGGCCCGGGGCATCGACGTGGACGATGTGGACATCGTCTTTAATTACGACGTGCCGGACAACGAAGAGTATTACGTCCACCGCATCGGCCGGACGGGCCGGGCGGGGAAGAACGGCCTGTCCCTGACCCTGGCCCGGCGCCGGGATCAGTTCAAGCTGCGCAAGATCACCAATTACACCAAGAAACACATTGAACAGGACCTGATTCCCACCAGCGACGTGATCAACGACATCAAGGTGGCCCATTTCAAGGAACGCTTCGACAACCGGGCGGAGGACGACAGCGATATGATCCGCTACCTGGCCATCGTGGACGAGCTCATCGAAAAGGGCTATGACGCCCGGTACATCGCCGCGGTGATCCTGCGGTCCTTCCTGCCCCTGACCGACGAAGAGGACCTGAACGTGAGCTTCGACAAGCCCCGGAACCGCCGGGAACGCCGGGACGAAGGCGGACGCCGCCGGGAACGGGGATCGGAACGGAGCCACTCGGAATTCAGCCCTGAAAAGACCAAGCGGCTGTTCATCACCGTGGGCAAGAAGGACGGCGCCAAGAAGCGGGACGTCCTGGGCGCCATCTGCGGGGAAGCGGGAATCCCGTCCTCTGCCGTGGGGGACATCGAGATGTACTCCAAGTTCACCTTTGTGGACATTGAGGAATCCGTGGCCCGGAAGGTGGAAAAGAAGCTGGACGGCAAGCTCATCAAGGGCCGCAAGGTGGCCGTGGACAGCTCCAAGAAGCGCGGGGAGGACACCCCCAAGCGCAGTAAGAAGAAACACAAGAAAAAATAAAAAGCTTTGAACCGGGGCACCCTTCGGGGTGCCTTGTTTGACTCAAAAATAGTGTGATTTGGAGAGGAGAATTGTATGGAATCCAAGGGTGAAAATAAAATGGGCGTCATGCCCATTCCTGCTCTGCTCATGTCCATGGCGCTGCCGGCGATTATTTCCATGGTTGTCCAGGCCATGTACAACGTGGTCGATTCGATTTTTGTGGCTCAGGTCAGTGAAAACGCGCTGACCGCCGTTTCCCTGGCCTTTCCGGTGCAGATGATCATCGTGTCCTGCTCGGTGGGCATGGGGGTCGGCATCAATTCCGGCATTTCCAGGCGTCTGGGGGAACATCGCCAGAAGGACGCGGAAAACATCGCGGAGCACGGCTTCCTGATGGCGGCGATCATCTCCGTGGTGCTGGCGGTTCTCGGGGGCCTGTTTTCCCGGAATTTCGCCATGCTCTTCACCCAGTCCCCGGAAATTGTGACGGGGTGCGCCGATTACCTGTTCATCTGCTGCGTGTTCTGCTTCGGCGGCGTGGTGACTCAGGCCGGCTTTTCCACCCTCCAGGGGTCGGGGGAGATGATCCAGCCCATGATCGGCCAGCTCATCGGGGCCATCACCAACATCATTTTGGATCCCATCATGATCTTCGGCCTTTTCGGCACGCCGGCCATGGGGGTCCGGGGGGCGGCCATCGCCACGGTGACGGGGCAGATCCTGGCCATGGTGTACGTGCTCCTCGTGGTCAAGTTCCGGAAGAAGAACATCCTCAAGCTCGACATGAAGAATTTCACCTACAGTGGGGAGATCATGCGGGACATCCTGGCAGTGGGGCTGCCGGCGGCCATCATGCAGGGCATCAGCTCCTTCATGGTGACCATCTACAATCTGATCCTGGCGCCCTACGGCACCACGGCCATGGCGGTGTTCGGCGTGTTCTTCAAGGTCCAATCCTTCGTGTTCATGCCGGTGTTCGGCCTGTGCCAGGGGGCCATGCCCATTTACGGCTACAATTACGGGGCCAGGAAGCGGGAGCGGTTCCTGGAAAACGCCAAGGTGGCCTGCGCCATTTCGGAATGCTTCATGATCGCCGGGGTGCTGCTGTTCCAGCTTCTGCCGGTGCAGATCTTCCACATGTTCAACGCGTCGGACGCCATGATGTCGGTGGGGGTCCAGTGCTTCCGGGTGATTAGTCTGTCTTTCTTTACGGCGGGAATTGGCATCCCTCTGTCCAATTCCTTCCAGGCGGTGGGCAAGGCGTACATCTCCATGTTCTCGTCCTTCCTGAGGCAGATGATCCTGCTGCTGCCCTTTTCCTGGCTGTTTTCCACCCTGTGGGGCCTGGACTGGGTGTGGATGGGCTTCGTGGTCGCCGACGCCCTGAATCTGATCTTCATCCTCTTCATGTTCTTCCGCATGAAGAAGCAGGAGCTGGATACGTGGCAGTTGGAGGCATGACGCAAAAAAACAGCGGACGGACATTTTTCCGACCCGCTGTTTTTTTTGAAAGATTAATTTAGACCGTTGCTTTCCACAGACCGTGGAGATTGCAGTATTCGTAAGCCGCTACAGCTTTGTCGCCTTCGACCAGTGAGAAGACCGCTTTTGGTTCTGCACCGGGTTTGAGACATTTGCGCTGTGCGCCCTGTTCGGTTTCCAGGTAAATCCACTGAATGTAGTGTTCTTCCATCATCGGATGGGCTACGCTGCCGACTTCCACTGTTACGCTGTTGCCGTCAACAGTAATCACGGGAACGTGTTTTTCCTGGGCGGCGTCAACCGTGTTGGCTTCCAGAACTTCCATTTTTTCACCGCAGCAGACGGGATTAACCCCACCGTCGTTCGCTACGCCCAAGATGTTTCCACAATGCCGACAGATATAAAATTTCGGTATACCACACATATTAACTCCTCCTTTAATTCATATAAGTAATAGTATAAAACCATTATAAAGGATATTCCTTAAAAAAGATACAGAAAAAGCTGCGAAACCCCGGGGTTTTCGTTTATAATAGAGGAAATCAGGAGGGCCTTATGGAAGATAAATGGTTGAAATGGGCGAGGGAGCTCCAGGCGATGGCGCAAAATGGTCTGGCCTATGCCAAAAATCCCTTTGATATCGAACGGTACGAACGGCTGCGGGAACTGTCGGTGGAAATCCTCGACGAGTACACAGAGGCGGGCACGGAGAAGATCCGGGATCTTTTCTGCAACGAGGTGGGGTACCAGACCCCCAAGGTGGATGTGCGGGGCGCCGTCATCGAGGACGGGCGGATCCTGCTGGTCAAGGAAAGGCTGGAAGGCAAATGGTCCCTGCCCGGAGGCTGGGCCGATGTGGGGCTGTCGGTCCGGGACAACGTGGAGAAGGAAATGCGGGAGGAGTCGGGGCTGATCGTCAGGGCCACCCGGCTGGTCAGCGTCCAGGACTGGCTGAAAAGCCGGAAGAACGCGCCCTTTTCCCTTTACAAGATGACCATGCTCTGCGAAAACCAGGGCGGTGCCTTTGAAGCCAACATCGAGACCGAGGATGCCGGTTATTTTTCCATGGATGAGCTGCCGCCGCTGACCCATAAGATTTCCGAGGAGCTGCTGGCCATGTGCTTTAAAGCGGCGGATCAGCCGGATTGGATCCCCCCTGTGGATTGACTTGACTTTTGTCCCGGCCTTGTGTATAATGATATCCACGCACTAGACGGAGAGGTAGCGGTGCTCTGTAACCTGCAATCCGCTGTAGCAGGGTTGAATTCCCCAAAAAGGGGGCACGTTTTGAGGCCTGCCCCGGGAAAGTGGTGTTGACGGTTGGACCCTGCGCAATGAGACCCTGTGAACCCTGTCAGATCCGGAAGGAAGCAGCAGTAAGCAGGCCATCCCATGTGCCGCAGGAAAATCTGACTTGAGCTAACTGTCCGGGTAACGCTTGAAAAGTGCTGCTCGATGCGGGGTGTGCGTAGATAATAACAGTCCAAGGACTGAGGATGGTCCTCCCTGATCAAGGGAGGATCTTTTATTTTTTGGATGGGTAGAAACTGGCACTCTTTGGTTAAATATTTGCCAACGCCTTTTCAACCGGGGCTGTCGCTGATATAATAACAATGTACCATTATGAGAGAAAATTCTGTGAGCGAGGGAGGAGAATATGAGCAAAATGAATACCGTCCGCCATTTCCAGGTCCAGCCCGTCATCCATTATGGGATCGGGGCCATTTCGAAAATAGGCGAAGGCGATTTTGAGAAAGTGTGCATCGTCACCGATGAGGGGATGGTCAAATTTGGCCTGCTCAAGATGCTGACGGATGTACTGGACGAAAAGGGGATTCATTACCATGTGTTCTCCGAAGTGCAGCCCGATCCTTCCACGGAAATCGTGGAAAAGGGTTTGACCCACATCCTGCTGGAAAAACCGGACGCGCTGATCGCCCTGGGCGGCGGATCGGCCATCGACTCGGCCAAGGCCATCATCTATTATTGCTATCATTTCAAGAAGATGTTCCTGGGCAAGGAATACATCAAGAAGCCGTATTTCATCGCGGTACCCACCACGGCGGGCACCGGGTCGGAAGTGACGGAATACGCCGTCATCACCGACCGCAAGAACAACACCAAGATTCCACTGACCGACGATCTGATGATGCCCGACGCGGCCATCCTGGATCCCAAGCTGATTGAAAGCGTGCCGGCAGGCGCCACGGCGGCCACCGGCATGGACGTGCTGACCCACGCCGTTGAATCCTACGTATCCACGGATAACAACCCCTTCTCCCGCTGTTATTCCGCCAAGGCGGCAGAGCTGGTTTTCAAGAGCCTGTACGAATGCTACGTTCATGGCAGCAATCTGGACGCCAAGGCCAGCATGCAGATAGCCTCCTGCATGGCCGGAATCGCCTTCAACAGCGGCGGCCTGGGCATCACCCACAGCCTGGCCCACGCCATCGGCGCCCAGTGGCACATTCCCCACGGTCTGGCCAACGCCATCGTCATGCCCTATGTGGTGGCCTTCAATGGAGTAGACCAGCGGGCCGAATACCTGTACAACCGCCTGCTCAACGGCATGGGCATGCACCGGGATTCCGGCAACACGGCGGCGGAGACCTTCGTGCGGATGATCTTCAAGCTGTCCGCGGACATGAATATCCCCCTGACCCTCCAGGCCAAGGGAATCGAAGAAGAGGACTATCTGGCCAGCCGGGACATCATCGTGGGCAAGGCCATGAACGATGTGTGCACCCAGACCAATCCCATCAAGCCCACAAGGGAACAGATGGCGGAGGTTCTGGACCGCGTGTATTACGGAAAGTAAGCTTTGACGAAAAAATAATGGATATATTGACCTCCCGATCCCATCGGGAGGTTTTTTGTTTGGCCCGGCGTCCATTTGGGGTATAATAGGGGCATTACCATGGAGATGAGGGAAGGATTATGGAGAAATTTGAAGATTTTATGAAAGCCCGCCATCTGCGGCTCAATGAACAGCAGCAGGCGGCGGTACGCCGGGTGGAGGGACCGACCCTGCTCCTGGCCGTGCCCGGCAGCGGCAAGACCACGGTGATCATCTGCCGGCTGGGCTACATGACCCTGGAGCTGGGCATCGACCCCGACAGCATCCTGACCCTGACCTTTTCCCGGGCCGGGGCGCGGGACCTGGCCCGGCGGTACGGCCAGGTCTTTGGCAGGGATGCCTCGTGGCGGCCATCCTTCGCCACCATCCACAGCTTCGCCCTTTCCGTCATCAGGCAGTACGAGCGCCAGTTCGGCCGCCGGGCCTTTGAGGTGCTGGAGGATGCGGGCGGGCTTTTGCGGGAGATTTACCACGATCAAAACGGGACCACCCCTTCGGACAACGACATCAGCGACCTCCAGTCCGCCATCACCCTGTGCAGGAACCGGATGTTTGACGACGCGGCCATCGACGCCATGAAGGTGGGGGACATGGATTTCCCCCGGATCTTCCGGGCCTATGAGGCGGCCAAACGGGCGGCCCGCCTCATGGATTTTGACGACATGCTCAAGTACGCCTGGCTGCTCCTCCGGCAGCACCCGGAGCTGGAGCGGGAATTCACCTCCCAATACCGCTACATCCATGTGGACGAGGCCCAGGACACCTCCACCGTCCAGTTCGCCCTGATCCATCTCCTGGCGAAGAAAAGCCACAACCTGTTCATGGTGGGGGATGAGGACCAGAGCATCTACGGCTTCCGGGGGGCCTGCCCCGGGGAGCTCCTTCATTTTAAGAAGACCTACCCCGACGGCCAGGTGCTGCTCATGGAAACCAACCACCGCAGCACGGCCCGGCTGGTGGCGGCGTCGGACGCCTTTATCAAGCTCAATAAGGAGCGCTACGAAAAGCACATGACGGCCACGGGGAAGGCCGGGGTGCCGCCGGTCCACCAGCACGTGAAGACGGTGGAGGGGCAGTACCGCTTCCTATTGGAAGCCATCCGACGCGAGGGCAAGGAGATCGCCATCCTCTACCGCAACAACGAATCGGCCATCCCCCTGGTGGATTTGTTTGAGCGGGAGGGCGTCCGGTACCGCCTCAAGGAGCATAATCCCCTGTTTTTCTCCCATTTCGTGGTCCGGGACGTGGTGGATTTCCTGAATTTTGCCGGCGATCCCAAGGATATAGAAATTTTCGAGCGGATTTATTACAAGATGAACTGCGGCATCTCCCGGCAGAACCTGGCCTACGTGAAGGCCAGCAAGCTGGACAAGCCGGCGCTGGACATTTTGCGGACCATGCCCTCGGCACCGGACTGGCTGGTGGAGCGGGTCCAGCGGGCCGGAAAAAATTTTGGGAAGCTGCGGACCATGCGCCCTGGCGGGATCATCGATTTTATCCTGGACGACTGCGGTTACCGCAAACATCTGGAATACCGGATCGACAGCGGCTACCGTGAGGAGAACATTCTGGAGAAATTGTCCATCCTCAGGATCCTGGCCCGCCGGGCCCAGAGTCGGGAGGATTTCCTGGAGCGGCTGAAGGCCCTGGAGGGCATGCTCCGGGACCGGGAGGACGGGGGCAAGGCCCAGGTCACCCTGTCCACCATCCACTCCAGCAAAGGCCTGGAATTTGACAAGGTGTACCTGGTGGACGCGGTGGAGGGGGAATTCCCCGCCAAATCCGCTTTGGAAGACACGGAGGAGGGCCATCGCCTGTTCAACGAGGAGGTCCGCCTTTTTTACGTCGGCGCCACCCGGGCCAGGAAGGAGCTGGAATTCATCACCGTGGACGGCGACGGCCGGCCGGAACCCTCCCGGTTCATCACCGCCTACATGGGAGAAAAACCCAAAAGGGAGAAGAAGACCAAAAGGATTCCGACACCGACCATCGGCCAGCTGGGGGCGGCGTACCAGAAGAAAAAGAAATCCCGGCCGGCGGCGGATATCAGCGCCTACCAGGTGGGCAGCGAGGTGGTCCACAAGCGTTTTGGCCGGGGCATCATTGCGGAAAAAACCGGACCTTTGGCCACCATCTGCTTTGAAAAGTCCGGAAAAAAGAAGCTGGACCTGGCCGTCTGTGCCGGAAAGGGGGTCCTGTCCCCGGAAAATGTAAACAATGAAAAAATTTGAAGCTTGTTTGCTGAAATTACAGATTGAATAGGTTATCACTCTGGTGTATAATAACACTATCACTTACAGGTCGAGGAGGAGGACGATGAAAAAGATTTTATTTGTTGGATCAGAATGTGTTCCATTTATAAAGACAGGTGGTTTGGCGGATGTCATGGGGTCATTGCCGAAGGCCCTCAATGAACAAGGGTGCGATGTCCGGGTGGCCATGCCCTTTTACAAGTGCATTCCGGAAAAATACCGGAGCCAGGCGGAATACCTGACCCATTTCCAGATGGACATCGGTCCCAACATGTATTACGTGGGGGTGATGACCCTCAAGTGGGACGGCGTCACCTATTATTTTATTGACAATGAGGAATTTTTCTCGGACGGCGATCCCTACACAGACATGGCCAGGGATATCGGCAAGTTCGCCTATTTTGACAAGGCGGTCCTGTCCGCGTTGTCCGTCATCGGATTTTTGCCGGAGATTATCCACTGTCACGATTGGCAGGCGTCGCTGATCCCCGTTTATCTGAGGACCCTGTTTGCGGATACCCGGATGGCCCGCCACGCCAAATGCGTCATGACCATCCACAACATGCGCTTCCAGGGCGTCCACAACATCGAGGTCATGCAGCGGGTTACCGGGCTGCCGTCGGATGTGTTCACACCGGACCGCATGGAATTCCACGAAGACGCCAACATGCTCAAGGGCGGTTTGGTGTACGCCGACAAGATTTCCACGGTCAGCAACAATTACGCCGGGGAAATCAAGACCTTTGAATACGGCGAAGGCCTGGCCGGGGTCATGAGCTTCTACCACTGGAAGCTCTGCGGCATCGTCAACGGCATCGACTGGGAAATGTACAATCCGGCGACGGATGAAGAAATTTACAAAACCTACACCAC